>Ga0114950_10000015_pt1 | contig 76342 bp, 64 predicted proteins | sample N075metaG_FD_83503 | JGI IMG/M metagenome (GOLD analysis project Ga0114950, IMG submission 83503) | Deep subsurface microbial communities from Kermadec Trench to uncover new lineages of life (NeLLi) - N075 metaG | ecosystem: Environmental > Aquatic > Marine > Ocean trench > Sediment | place...
TCGTCTTCAGTCAGCATTTCCGATTCTTGCGGACGCGACCGAATCTCGGTGACATTCTCGATCAAAACCTTGTCAATTAAGGGCGCATTCCAGTGTAAACCTGGTAACACAACGGCTTCCTGCACCTTGCCGAACCTGAGAACAACACCAAGTTCCCGCGCATCGACCGTGTAAACGCCCATCGCCAGATAGATTATCAGCAGGACAATGCCGCCCAACCCAACGAGACCCATGCTGATTTTGGGTATGGATCCACCGCCTGCTCCCCCGGAACCGGATCCCTTGCCGCCAAACATCCCGGCCAGGCTATTTTGTAACTTGCGAAACGCTTCATCTAAATCAGGCGGACCCTGATCACCTCGCTTCCCCCAGGGATCTTTGTCATCCTTGTTACCACCTCCAGGTTCATTCCACGCCATTGCTCACTCCAATTAAAATTACAGAACCAAAATTACATTTTCCCACTATTGAACACATTAGTCATATTAATTCGTACCGGTTAGCCAACCCTGGTGCTCCCTAACTCGCTGAACGGATGATCCTGTCCAGACTTCGCTGCTCTATTCGTAAATCCAGGTTGATTTTGCCATGCCTATCAATATCTTCACGAACCACTGCGCCTAATGCCAGAAACTGCGCCCTGAGTCTGCCTTGATCTGGCGCAAGGGTTACCGTCGTTTCCACCACATCCTGCGCAAGCAAGTCCATAAGACATTCGGTGATCAGCTCAATTCCCTCGCCTTCCAAAGCCGAAACCCAGACCCGAATCGGTTTACCATTGTGATCGCGATCTATTGCAGGCGCTTTTGATATCAGGTCGGACTTATTATAAACAATTAACTGCGGAACCGCGCCGGCATTTATCTCTTCAAGCACCTTGTTCACTTCATCCACCCTTTCTTGCCTCTCGGATGCCGCGGCATCAACCACATGCATGATCAAATTCGCTTCGCTCACTTCTTCAAGCGTTGCCTGAAAAGCATCGACCAGCGTATGCGGCAACTGACGGATAAAACCAACTGTGTCGGTCAGGACGACCTTCCCAACCAGCGGAATTTCTAACCTTCTCAAAGTGGGATCCAGGGTTGCAAATAATTGATCTGCTGTATGTACATCGGCGTTGCATAGCCGATTGAAGAGGGTGGATTTACCTGCATTGGTGTATCCCGCCAGTGATACTGACTTGATGTCCGATCTAATCCTTGCGCGTCGATTCTGGCCTCTTTGTTTCCTGACTTTTACCATCCGCTGGTTAATCTTCTTGATCCGATCGCTTAACATTCTCTGGTCAGCTTCCAATTGGGTTTCACCCGCACCACCGAGGCCAGCTGACGAACCCTGCCCTTTACCAGAACCTCCGCGCTGACGATCAAGGTGAGACCACCCTCTGACAAGTCGCGTGGAGGCATGATGTAATTGCGCAAGCTCTACCTGTAACTTGCCCTCATGGGTTCTCGCCCTCTGGGAAAATATCTCTAGTATCAGGCCAGTCCGACTGAGCACTCTCTTACCCAGAATCCTTTCTATATTTCTTTCCTGGGTGGGACTTAAATCCTCATCGAACACAATCAGTTCAGCATTCACTTCAGCCGACATTGCAGAAATTTCATCCAGCTTGCCGCTCCCAACATAAGTGCCAGGATGCGGGTATTTACGTTTGCTGACGACACAACCAACCGGTTCCAGCCCGGCAGACAACGCTAACTCCTGCAGTTCACCCGCAGATGCCAATTCCGATTTAGATCTATCTATGTGAACCAGAAGGGCCTGGGTGCCTGATGCCGGGCGTTCAAAAAACAAAGGAATTTACCTTGTTAGTTTTCATCATTTAGTTGTCATTATTTAGTCGTCATCATCGTGATCAGATTCCTCCGTGATGTTGACATTCCGGGAAGGAACAACAGTCGATATGGCCGATTTATAGATCATCTGGCTCACCGTGTTACGCAACAAAATAACGAATTGATCAAACGATTCGATTTGGCCCTGTAATTTGATGCCGCTTACCAGGTATATAGACACCGGGATACGATCTTTCCTCAAGGCGTTTAGGAAAGGGTCTTGTAGTGATTGCCCTTTTGACATATTGCTCTCCTGCTTCGTCAGTATTAGCTCCAATCCAGATTCTGAAGAATCCATAATATTAAAAGTGAGCTGGTCACACTGTTGCGGCCCTTAACAAACATCCTGATAACAGCCTACAGTGGTTCTTATTAAACAACCGAAGATACAACTGCTACAATGACCTGGCTCAAAGTCAGCAACAGCTTTTCCGGGGTCCTGCCACCGGATAGTTATAATATGCTGGCGCCTTCGAGTATTTTCAATACCTGAAGTCTATCTGGTGAATCAATAATATTCAGGCCTTTCCAACTCCGGAGCCATGTATATTGCCGTTTTGCCAGCTGCCTGGTCGCAATAATTGCTTTTTCCCGCATGGTGACATGGTCAATCTCGCCATGGATATGAGCCCAGGCTTGTCGGTACCCCACGGCTTTGATGGATGGCAGCGCCGCACAAAGGTCACCACGTCCAACCAGACGTTCTACTTCCTCCAGAAAACCTCGATCCAGCATCTTATCAAACCGTTGTTCGATCCGCTGATGTAAAGATGATCGATCCGGTGGAATAATCGCAATTTCGAGCAAACTAAATGGGCAGCCAGTTTTTCCAGACTGGTGTAGTGACGAGATAGATTCTCCTGTAATTTCATACACTTCCAGTGCTCGTTGCAATCGCTGGGGATCGTTGGGATCAATCCTGTTTGCCGCCTCTGGATCAACCTCGCTTAACCTTGAATGGACGGCAGACCAGCCATCAGCCTTCGCCATATTCGCTATACGTGCCCGAATTTCCTCATTCGCAGCAGGTAATTCGGCAATTCCTTCCTTTAGCGCTTTCAGGTATAGCATGGTTCCACCGGTAAGTAAGGGGATTCTCCCCCGGGCCAGAATATCGGTAATGCGCCGAATTGCATCTAATCGAAATTCAGCGGCAGAATAGGGATTAAGGGGATCCCGGATGTCAATCAGGTGGTGCGGTATTTCCTCGAGTATGCCCGCACCAGGTTTGGCGGTACCAATATCCATCGTGCGGTAGACTTGCGCCGAATCAACACTGACAATCTCCATGGCAAATTCACGTGCTAACTCGAGCGCCAGGTCAGACTTGCCACATGCCGTAGGACCGGTAATAACAACTACCTGGGATTTCATGGGGTATTCATCTTCCCCGCAAGAACAGGCCATCAAGCTCTGTTATCGATAATTCAGACCAGGTTGGCCGACCGTGGTTACATTGTCCGCTGCGTTCAGTTTCTTCCATATCGCGAAGGAGTGCATTCATCTCCGGGATCGTCAGCCTCCGATTTGCACGAACAGACCCGTGGCACGCCATCCTCGACAGGATCGCATCCCTGTGCTCCTTGATGCGCAGCGTTGACCCATATTCGAGAAAGTCTGACAGCACGTCGCGCACAAGTTGTTCCGCATTGGTTCGACTCAGCAAGGCTGGAATTCCCCTGACCATAACCGAGTCTTCAGACGCAAGTTGAATATCAAATCCCAGTTCCCGGAAATGCGCTGTGTATTCTTCCACCATGCTACCTTCACGCTCACTGATGGCGACTGATATGGGCACCAGTAAGGGTTGCATCTTCATGCCTTCAGCGTCCGCAGCATTTTTCATTCGTTCATAGGTAATACGTTCATGTGCCGCATGCATATCTACAATAATCAGCCCACGAGCATTTTCAGCCAGAATGTAAATACCATGGAGTTGAGCAAGGGCATAACCGAGGGGCGGCACCGTTTCACTTTCTGGATCTTCACCCGGTGGTGACGGCATTTCATTACCAACACCATCACCGCGTAACAGGGTTGAATAGTGTTGCAGCTGTTCCGATATTCTCGGACCAGCGCCGCCACTTCCAGCAAACGAAATATTTCTTTGAGCCGGGAGCGGCGCCATAGCTGGTGGCGGTGCCACTTGCACCAGATCTGCATGATCTTCTGGCCTGACATCTGCAAGCACGCGGTGAATCGTCCTGAAAATAAAGTCGTGAACTTCCCGGCTTTCCCGGAAACGAACTTCATGCTTTGTCGGATGAACATTTACATCAACCAGGGACGGGTCTAACGATAAAAATAAGGCGAAAACAGGACTCCGGCCATGATAGAGCACATCGGAGTATCCCTGTTTAACAGCATGCCCGATCAGCTTATCCTTGATGATGCGATTGTTGACATAGAAATATTGTTGGTCAGCCTGACTCCTGGAGTAGGTTGGCAGGCCAATCCAACCCTTTAACTGCATGCCCTGGTTTTCTTGTTCGAAATACAATGCATTGTCAACGAATGCCTTACCGAATACTGCTGAAATTCTTCGATCCGATTCTTCTTCGGTCTGGCATGGCGGGTACTGTTTTATCACCTTACTATTGTGGTTGAGGCTAATCGCGACCTGCGGATGGCTTAAGCTAATTTTCCGGATGATGTCTTCTATTCGCTGGAACTCGGTCCTTTCTGTGCGAAGAAACTTCCGGCGAGCAGGTGTATTAAAAAAGAGATCACTGACCTCAACCGTTGTACCCCGTGGGTGGGGCGCCGGGGTTAATTCCGATGTCATTCCTTCACCACCGGCGGAAACTTTCCAGCCTTCCTTAACATCATCCGAGACATTACTCGTTAATTTGAGCCTGGATACCGAAGCTATGCTGGCGAGCGCTTCTCCACGAAACCCCAGGGTGGCGACAGATTCAAGATCTGCGGCATTCTCAATCTTACTCGTTGCATGACGACACAGCGCCAGGTTTAAATCATCCTTGTGGATACCAGAACCATCGTCACGTACCTTGATAAGCTTGGTTCCGCCTGCCTCGAGCGAAATCTCTATTCTCCCGCTTCCTGAATCCAGAGCGTTTTCCAGAAGCTCTTTTACGACAGACGCAGGCCGTTCAACGACCTCTCCGGCCGCAATCTGGTTAGCCAACCTGCTGTTAAGTTGTTTAATTCGTTTCATCTGCCGTCATCTTAGGGGGCGAGGATTTTACTCAGGTAGCCGGAATTTTAAGAATCTGGCCTATTCTGATTCTATTATTGCGCAGGCCATTAGCTTTTTTCAGACTGTCAAAGTTAACCCTGTATTTGGATGCGATTTGTGACAGGGTATCTCCCCGTTCAATTATATGCGTCGCCAGCTTCCGACTTTCTCCATTGTTTCTCCAGGACAGGAACGAGCCCGCTGGCGGGTTTTGTACCACGTACGAAGTCACGCCATCAAAAATCGCATTTGCCAGCTTTTGCTGGTGGGGGCCTGTCTTCAGTTTATTTGCTTCGGCAGGATTGGATATAAAGCCGGTTTCAATGAGTAACGAGGGGATATCCGGAGATTTAAGCACTAAAAAGGCGGCCTGCTCGACATGCTTTTTATGCAGCTTGTTCACCCCAGCGATACTCGCCAAAACACTTTCACCCATTTCCAGGCTAGCGTTCAAACTTGCCGTCATGGACAGGTCCAGCAATACTCCGGCCAGCAAATCATCCTTGTCATCCAGGCTTACACCGCCCACTCCACCGATCAGGTCAGCCCTGTTTTCCTTTTCTGCCAGCCATCTTGCTGCTTCACTGGTTGCACCTTTTTGGGATATTGCATAAACGGAGGCACCACTTGCCTCCGCGAATTTGAATGCATCGGCATGTATGGAAATAAAGAAATCCGCCTGGTTCTTGCGAGCAATCTCGGTTCGTTTGCGATGTGCGATATAATAGTCGCCCTCGCGAATCAGAACACTCTTGAACCCTGGTTCTTTTTCGAAGAGCTTATCCAGCCGACTTGCAATAGAAAATACGACTTTCTTTTCCAACAGCCGTCCATGACCTATTGCTCCCGGGTCATCTCCTCCGTGACCAGCATCAATTGCTATGATGACATCGCGCATCTGCCTGGCAATACGGTCAGATTTTCGCTTTACTGGCACCAGTTGCTGATCGTTAGTATACAAATCGACTACCAACCTATCTCCATATTGCATAATGGGTTGCAGAACAAAACTTCTCGGTTTCACCTGAGTCGATAAATCCAGTACAACGCGGAGATCTGAACCGTTCCTTGCTGAACTTCTCATGGCAATAATGGGTGTTTTTTTGAAGTCGATTTTCCCGAGGCTTCCCTTTAGCCTGGCGTTGCTGATATCTATCACGAGCCTTGTAGGATTTGTTAGGGAGAAAATTTTATGTTCCACCGGGCTCTCGAGGTCAAAGACAATTCGTGTTCTCTCAGGAGACGGTCGAACCCGAACACTTTCAATTGTTGTAACAGCTGCTGCGGGCGGTAGAATCGCCAGCAGCAGAAGAAACAGGGAAAGAGGTGCTCGTATCCGTCGAATCGGATTCTCGATTAGAATTAGTTGATGAAGCTTCATCATTTACAGTCGTTATCTATTTCCAGCTTTATTAATTCCAGCACGGTTCGACCGAATTCAGACCCAGCCCCAAGGACTGCCGTCCTTATTCTTCCCTCAATTAATAACTCAATATCAAGATCACCCGGCGGCAATATACCTGCTGCTCTTTCCGGCCATTCAACCAGGCAGAGAGTTTCATCAGCAAAATAGTCATCAACACCGATGTATTCTAACTCGTCCGGATCATTTAGTCTGTAGAGATCAAAATGATAGACCTGACCCCCTGAAAAGCTGTAGGGTTCCACGATGGTGAAAGTAGGACTCTTCACGGCACCCAGATAACCCATGGACCGCAAAATTCCACGACACAAGGTCGTTTTCCCGGCACCAAGATCGCCTCGCAGATAAATCCTGCCGCGTCCATTGATGCTTTTGGCTATTATTTTACCCAATTCGATGGTCGCTTCTTCATCTTCTAACGACTGGATTAACTGCTCAGCCACGTCTTTTACGGACCTTGTGTCCAACAAATCCAGTGCCTGCCAATCGATTGTTCATACAAAACAGCTCATTCAAAACAGCTCATCAAGCATTAACCAGTCGACGAATGATGGGAATAAGATCTGTTGCGATAAGCCCTCTCTCTCCATCTTTTTCGGCTGCCATATCACCCGCCATTGCATGCAGAACGACTCCCCTGGTCGCCGCTTCGTAATACCCTAGTCCTTGCGCCAGGAGACCACCGATAACACCACTCAGAACATCCCCCATGCCCGCGGTTGCCATACCGGGGTTACCGAAGGGGCAAAGTGAAATTTCCTGACCATCTGTGACCAGTGTTCCCACTCCCTTCAATAACACGACACCATCATAATTCTGTTGCATTAATTGCAGCGCGGTAAAACGGTCATCCTGGACGCTGGAGATTTGAACACTGTCATCGTCACGACTCTTTTTAGTTACGCCGCTCAACAGCCTGCGTGCTTCTCCTGGATGCGGCGTCAGAATCCATTGGCCGCGTGTTACTCCCATTTTGGCCAATATACTCAATCCATCTGCATCAACAACCATGGGTAATGCAGCTTCCAGAGCGGCTTCAAACAATTCTGTGGACCATTTGCACTGGCCAAGTCCAGGACCCACCACCAATGAGGTTGCCCTGGCCAGCATGGGTTTTAACTGACTTTTTCCAGCCACACCGGCAGCCATTATTTCAGGACACCGCGCCCGGAGTGGACCCGTATTCTCGGCTCTCGTGGCGACACTCACCAATCCTGCTCCGGTCCTTAACGCTGCTTCCGCAGCCATTATCACCGCGCCACCCATACCCTGGTCACCACCAATAACAAGAAGATGGCCATGGCTTGTTTTGTGCGAGTTTTTTCGCCGCCGGACCAGGCTGGATGCAGCTAGCATCGTTACCGCATCGATTCCCTGTTTTTTAACGACGGCATCAGGTAAGCCAAGCGAATCAAATACAACTTCGCCCGCGTAATCAGGGCCCTCATGAGTATAAAGGCCTCGCTTTCTCCCAATAAACGTTACGGTGAAATCCGCATCAACTGCGCATCCAAGAACGCGCCCGGTATCGGCACATAATCCTGATGGCACGTCCACCGCGAGAACAGGTTTGTGGCTGGCGTTTATTAATCGAATCATCTGTGCGTAGTTATCCCGAACCAGGCCTGACAAACCTGTTCCCAATAATGCATCTACGATTAAGTCGCCTTTTATTTCGCTGCATGTTGAATCGAAGTTTGCCGGGCTCGATTCACAATATTGGCGTGCTGCGGTGGCATCCGGACCCAGTTTACTGGCATCTCCAACGACAACAACCTGCACCGTGCAGCCTTTTTCCGCCAGCATGCCCGATATGATGTACCCATCACCGGCATTATTCCCACTACCACAAAATACTGTTACTTTGTTAATATCGGCGAAGCGGGTCCGGATTTGACTCACGCATGCGCCGGCCGCCCGGCGCATGAGTGCCAAACCCGGGATGCCCAGCTCTTCAATAGCAATACGGTCCAGTTCTCTTACCTGGGCAGCTGAAAAAAGATAGTTCTTCGTCAATCCGGCGCCTTAATTGCACGTGGTTGCCCCGAATTATAAGGTATAAGTCGATCACTGCGCGCATAAACCTGGAAATCGCAATCATCGAGCCCAAACCTAACAGGCTGCTGAAAAAGTACCTGTTAGGTACAAGGCAAGGTGCGGCGATAAGTGCTGCTAATATTGATAAAATGAATCTCCCGATGGCTGAAACAGGCGACAGTTTCCAGGAGTGACAGTGAAAGCAAGCGTGAATGAACAATCAATGACTGATCAGCTTTACACGGAACTCGCGAGACTCATCCCCCGCTGGGCTGAAGAGCTCGGCTTCCAACAAGCAGGGATTTCAGATACAAACCTGGGTGACCATGAGGAGTCCCTGCGGCGGTGGCTGGAGGCGGGCTATCATGGTGATATGCACTATATGTTACAGCATGGGACAAAACGCAGCCGACCGTCTGACCTCATCACAGGCACCCTTCGGGTCATTAGTGTCCGGATGGATTACCTGCCGGAATCGGACGGCATTAAGAAAACGCTCAGCAACAAGCAGCTTGCCTATATTTCAAGATATGCACTCGGGCGGGACTACCACAAGGTACTGAGGGCGAGATTAAAAAAGCTGGAGATCAAAATCAGCAATTTCCTCAGCGACAGCGGCATTGAGGGATTCAACGCCAGGGTGTTTACCGACAGTGCTCCGGTACTAGAGAAGGCACTGGCCGAAAAAGCCGGACTGGGCTGGATAGGCAAGAATACATTGTTATTGAACCGTAAGGCGGGTTCCTGGTTTTTTCTGGGGGAAATATTCACCAATATTCCTCTACCTGTGAACAGCGTCACCGCGACCAATCTATGTGGATCCTGTAGCGCATGCCTGGATATTTGCCCTACCCAGGCTATTATTGCTCCCTATCAATTAGATGCTCGATTGTGCATTTCGTATTTGACGATAGAGAACAAGGGAGAGATACCGGAGTCCTTGCGAATCCCAATGGGAAACAGAATATTTGGCTGTGACGATTGCCAGGTCGTTTGTCCCTGGAACCGATATGCCCGCGTAACCAGGGAAGGCGACTTCCGCCCCCGGCATGGATTACAAAGTAAGGACCTGCTGTCCCTATTTGCATGGAGTGAAGCAGATTTTCTTAAAAAAACGGAAGGATCCGCTATTAGAAGGACCGGTTATTCTGGCTGGCTACGCAACATCAGTGTCGCGTTAGGCAATGCTAACCACGACCAGGCGATCATCCAGGCACTCAAAGAAAAACTGGGCACTGTAAACCACATGGTGGCCGAACACATCGAGTGGGCAATTCGCCAACAACAGCTTAAAAAGAATCAGCTAATTTGAAAAAATAACGCCTTATACTGTTTCAACTCATCGATTGATTCCTTGATGTCATCAAGCGCACGATGGGATTCCTGTTTCAAAATACCGGACACGATATCCGGTCGCCACCTGATCGCGAGCTCTTTCACTGTACTCACATCCAGGTTTCGATAATGCAGGTACGCCTCTAGTTCAGGCATGTATTTCACGAGGAAGCGCCTATCCTGACCAATACTGTTACCACACAGAGGAGATTTTCCTGCATCAACATAACGACTGACAAATTCAATTGTGATCTGTTCGGCTTCAGATTCCGTTACACCCTCTGCCCGTACCCTGTCCACCAGACCTGACGCCGTGTGGTGTTCGGTATTCCACTCATCCATACTGCCCAGCAACTTCTCACTTTGCTTCAGCACAATGGTCGGCCCCTCTGAAACAATGTTGAGGCTGGAATCAGTGATAATGGTGGCTATTTCCAGGATCCTTTCCGACTCCGGATCCAGCCCCGTCATTTCCAGGTCCATCCAGACCAAATTTTCCGAATAATTTCCCATCGTCCGTAACTGTCCTACAATCCGGTGTACGGCGTAGCGTGTAAGTTTGCGCCACGACAGGGGAAGCCATACGGGCGCACAATGGTCGTTTTATTCAAGTGAGCCTCCAGTACAATGAGCGTTATCACTATGCCATCTACCGGGTTAAGCGCGCTATCTGCCCCGCGGCGAAGCCCACCCATCGGGTAAATTGCCCTTTTTAAATTATTTGCTTTCATAAACACATCTTACTATGAGAACCGGGCGGTCAGCTGCGGTTTTGGGATCAAGCGCCCGATTGATGAAGTTTTCTATATTAACTGAAAAGGATGATCGTGAGCCATGTAGCGGCCGTATTTGTCAGCAGGATAAAACTGGACGCCAGGGAAGGAAAGGGGAGTCGAGGTGATCCGTTCCCGGGTGTAGGGCGGTATAACCGGGATCAAGCTCGTCTGCAACAGGCCCATGGGCGCCGGGTGAATAGTGTACAATCCTGCCACAAATTCGCCCAACCAGTTTCCTGCCATGCTTCCCCTGATTGTCAGCCCTGAAAATTTTAGAACACACCTGGATGATCCTGACCTGTTAATCATTGATCTTTGCCGCCAGGAAAATTATTCGACGGGCCATATACCCGGCGCCATACATATCTCTGCTTCCTCTCTGGTCAGTGGCACGAAACCCGCAGTGGGTAAGTTACCGGCTGTGGCGCAACTGAATGCGCTTTTTTCAGCTATTGGTTACAGCCCTGACAAACAAATCGTGGTTTATGACGATGAAGGTGGTGGCTGGGCCGGTCGATTCATCTGGACTCTGGACGTGATCGGGCACACTAAAACCACCTATCTCAACGGCGGATTACCAGCATGGATCGCGGCCGGCCTTCCTCTGTCCACCAGCGAGGCCCCGGTCATTGCGACTACCAACAATTTGCAGATAAACCCCCAATATATCGCCGAAAAAGAAGATGTGCTGGCCAGCATCGATGATCCCGGGACACTTATCTGGGATGCCCGCTCCGCTGAAGAATATGCCGGGACCAGGGTACTGGCCAATCGCGGCGGACATATCCCCGGCGCAATCAACCTGGACTGGCTGGACACGATGGATACCCAGAACAATCTGAAATTATTGTCCAACCTCCAGGCATTACTCGATTCACGAGGTCTTTTTCGGGACAAAAAGATCATCACCCATTGCCAAACCCATCATCGATCCGGATTGACCTACCTGATTGGTAAAATGCTCGGTTACAATATTCGTGCTTATCACGGGTCCTGGTCAGAATGGGGTAATGAGCCAGACACTCCCATAGAAATATGATGGACCAATTTTTCGTCCTATTTCAGCGTTTGGTTCCGCACCATGGATTATCACGCCTGGTCGGGTTTCTGGCGAATTCGAGAATTGGTTGGCTAAAAAACCTGTGCATCAGTACTTTCATCAGAATCTATAAGGTAGATATGCAGGAAGCAGCACGAAAGGACCCGGCTGATTTTGCAAATTTCAATGACTTTTTTACGCGGGAATTGCAACCTGGTACCAGGTCTATCAATGGAAGCATAACCTGCCCGGCAGATGGAACAGTTTCTGCAGTAGGCCGAATTGAACGAAACCAGATTTTTCAAGCCAAAGGCTTAACCTACTCACTGGAAAAGCTATTGGCGAACCAACAGGTTAAGCACTTTGTAGACGGCAGCTTTATCACTATTTATCTAGCGCCTAACAATTATCATAGGGTGCATTTCCCGGTCGATGGCGATTTACTCAGTGCAACTTATATCCCTGGCAAACTCTTCTCAGTAAACCAGGTTACCGCGGAAAACATACCTGATCTTTTTGCAGCTAATGAACGTCTCGTTTGTTACATGGAAACAGAAGCAGGTTCTGTTGCCATTATCATGGTTGGTGCAATGATCGTGGCTGGAATAAAACCCGTCTGGAATGATGAGCCTTACATGCCTCAAAACCTGAAGCCAGAGATATTTGAAATCCCTCAACATTACGACAAAGGTGATGAATTAGGCCAGTTTCGTCTTGGCTCCACAGCAATCATTCTGTTACCTGGCATGGTCACCTGGAAGGTCAAGGCAGGCGCTGTCGTTAAATTTGGTGATGCCCTGGTATAGTCAACCTGCCTGTTTCACCAAAGCGGCCCTGTAGTTCTGTTAGATATCGTTAAAACAATTGGTTAAGGCCCAATCAACGACATAGGGAAAGTACAGTTTGTGGCTTGTCAATTCGGAGCCTCAAAAGGGATTATTGATTAATATCACACGGTTCGGTAATGACTAATGTTGTAAATGTGATGGACGGTAGAGTTGTTTACCTTAGACTAATTTAAGAGACTAATTTAAGAGACAAGTATGTGTCAGATTGAGGCTAGTCCCCGGTAAAAATCGATACATCTGCCAACTTTTCTTTACCAAGCAGCACCATCAATAATCGATCAACCCCCAGGGCGATACCGGAACAGTCAGGCATCTCATCAAGGCAAGCCAGCAACTCCTCGTCCGGTTCTATTCTCTCCAGACCACGGACGCTTCTAAGCTGATTGTTTCTTATCATGCGGTTTTCCAGTTCACTCGCATCACCCAGTTCAAGATATCCATTAGCCAGTTCAATCCCGGAAACAAAAAATTCGAACCGTTTAGCGACAATGTTGCCATCTTCCTTTCCCAACTGTGCCAATGCCACTTGAGATGCAGGGTAATCGAAGACAATTGTCGGCCTGTCCAGTTGAGGTTCGATAACAAGCGAAAATAGTAAGTCAAGATAGTCTGACAAGGTCCCTTCGTCATGGTGATTGGTTATATGGTCAGATGAGGCTTCAATATGCCGGGACAGATTCCTCAATTCATTTAAAGACGCCTCATGAGGATTCAAATCGAAATTTTTTATAAACAAGTCCTTGTAACTAATGCGCGGTACATTCTTGAAATCAAACCTGTTTCTGGCAATCCTGTCTGTCGTAAAGTTCAACAAATTGACAACATCATCCATGAGCTGGTGCATCGTAAAACCGACCCGATACCATTCCAACATCATAAATTCGATTCTGTGAATGTGACCCTGTTCACCCCCCCGGTAGGCTGGACAGATCTGAAATATAGAACCAGCTCCGGCAGCAAGCAATCGTTTCATGGCATATTCGGGAGAAGTCTGTAGATAGTAGGTTTGATCCAGATGATCCAATTTCATATTCTGTATCTGGACGTCTGTTACGCCCCGGACCCCGAGAGTAGGCGTGTTTACTTCACCAACGTCCTGCGAATAGAAGTAGTCACGAATAGCATGCAATAACTCACTTCTTGCCCTCAGTGCGCCCGCAGCGGCGCCAGCCAACCGGTTTTTCACAAGCTCAGGTTTTCACCCTGTTCTGGTATTCTCCCGTCCTCGTATCAACCCGGATGACTTCACCAATATTGATGAATAACGGCACTTTTACGACTGCACCTGTAGACAGGGTTGCCGGTTTGGACCCACCACTTGCTGTATCACCCTTGAGCCCCGGATCTGTTTCCGTCACCTCCAGTTCGACAAAGTTTTGGGGCGCAACGGAAATGGGGATATCATTCCACAAAGTGACCACGCAGGGGTTTGTTTCCTTCAGCCATTTCACACAACTCTCTACTGCTGTCTTATCCGCACCCAGCTGATCGTAACTGCCATCGATTTTCATGAAGTACCAATATTCACCATCCGTGTAGAGATATTCCATGTCACATTCCATGACATCAGCCGCCTCGATCGACTCACCGGATTTGAAAGTCCTTTCCCACACACGGCCTGTTTTCAGGTTCTTTAACTTCACGCGATTAAATGCCTGGCCCTTGCCGGGTTTTACAAATTCATTCTCTACAATACTGCAAGGATCACCCTCCAGCAGCACCTTTAATCCGGATTTGAATTCATTAGTTGAATAGGTCGCCATTTATATTCTCTGTGAAGCCAAAAAAATTAATGATAAACCTATTGGCTCGAATCTGAAAAAACAATTCAAAAATCAATATCTGCTATAGTGGCAAGTTCAAATTTTGGACTTATCAATGAGCAGGAAAGAACCCGTCAAGCTCCTGATCCTGGAGGAATCCGAGACCAGGGCAGAGGAGCTTATTGTCTTGCTGAGAACGGCAGGACTGGCGACCCGTGCCCACCGGATTGAATCATTGGCAGATCTATCTAAAAAGCTCGAGAATCAATCCTGGGATTTGTTGCTCGCCTGTAAAGAATCAAATGGACTCACCTCCGAACAAGTCATCAAGCAAGTCAGTACACTGAAAAAGGACGTACCCACTATTCTCCTTGCAGACAACCGGGAACTAGACTCTATTACTGATGGATTGAAACTGGGCGCAAAGGATGTGGCGCTGGAGGATGACGACGAAAGACTAATCCTGATTATCAAACGAGAGCTGGATAACCTTGACGTGAGGCGCCAGAAGCACAAAGCGGAAGTTGAGCTTCATGAAACTGACCGTCGTAATCAATTATTGCTGGACAGTTCCGCCGCGGCTATCGGTTACATCCATGAAGGAATGCATATCTATACCAACAATGCCTACGTGGAATTGTTTGGTTATGAGGACGTCGACGAATTTGCCGGAATTCCAATAATTGATCTCATCTCAACTACCGACCAGCGTAATTTCAAAACCTTTCTCAAGACTTTTGAGAACGAGGACAGTGAAAGCAAAGAATTTTGTTGCGTCGATAATGAAGGAACGACTTTTCAGTGCAATCTTTCGACGTCACCGGCAAACTATGATGGAGAAAAGTGCACCCAGGTGATCTTTCGAGCCCTGGCGGATCAAGGTGAAACGAAAGAGCGAATTAATGAAATTTCAAGCCGGGATTCATTGACCGGTTTATTCAATCGTCAATACTTTGATGATCAACTGGAATCGGCTGCTAACAAGGCAAGTGATGGCAAGAATCCGTCAATCGTGTATTACATCTCCATAGATGGTTTCACCCAGATACGTACTGAGGCGGGAATTGCCAACACCGACCTTGTATTGGGAGATCTTGCATCACTCATTCGTGCCTATGTCGATGACGAGCATATGATAGCTCGCTTCAGCGATGACGTATTCTGTCTGCTTTTTAATAGCGGCGACGAGAAACGTGCTGTTGAACTTGCCGAAGGAATTCGAGCCGAAGTGGAAGGCCACCTGTCAGAAGTTTCGGGCAAAACCTATCGACTCACCGTTTGTATTGGCCTGTCGCTGGTTTCTGAAAATGCATCTTCAGCGGAAGAGGTAATCGATCGTGCCCACCAGGCGGCGGATTCGATTGAAAATGGTAATGGCATTAGCTTCGCGAAAGATGGAATTGATGGTGCAAAAGGTGGTCCCAAATCGATGGACGCAGTTCAGGAGCTGGTTCGCAGAGCAGTAGAAAGTAATTCACTGAAGCTGACATTCCAACCTATCATTAGCTTGCATGGTGAAGATGACGAACAATTTGAAGTCCTGCTCACGCTGCCGGATGATGAAGAGAATGAACTTCTCCCTGATCAATTTTTTGGTGCTGCAGAAAAAGTAGGCCTGCTTGAAAAAATTGATCGCTGGGTCATATTGGAATCGACAAAGGAACTTTCCAAACAGAGGGAATCCGGCTCCAAGGCCCGACTCTTTATTAACATTAGCCACAAATCAATATCTGATGACACCTTTCTTCCGTGGATGAGCGTCGCTCTGAAGGCCGCAAAATTGCCAAGTGACGCCATTATATTCCAGATCCATGAGAACGATGCCGGCACTTATATGAAACAAGCTGCCAAGTTTGCCGCGGGTCTGGCAAAGATACATTGCAAGACCTCCATCAACAACTTTGGTTGTTCTCTTAGCCCCTCCAACTTGCTAAAGCACCTTACACCCGATTTCATCAAACTTGACGCCTCCTTCGCGCAGAAACTCGAAGGCGATAAGGAGAAGCAAACAGAACTGATTGAAATGGTGAAATCGTTCCAGATGTCAGGTGTATTAACGGTAATGTCTGGCGTAGAGTCCCCGGCAATACTGCCAAATTTGTGGGAAGCTGGTGTCAACTTTATCCAGGGCGATTATATCTCGCCACCGCTCGATAACCTGGACTATGACTTCTCGGACGAAGATACCTAACGACAATGCATCAACCTGGAAGCCGCCTTATTTTTCCCTGTCCCTGATGCCCATAAGGTAGAGAATACTATCCAGCCCAAGTGTAGAGATAGCGTGATCTGCGCTTTTTTTCACCATGGGTTTAGCGTGATAGGCAATCCCCAGGCCTGCCACACCCAGCATGGCCAGGTCATTGGCTCCATCGCCCACGGCAATTGTCTGTTCAAGTGATATATCTTCTTTAATGGCAAGTTCCCTGAGGAGGCTAGCTTTTCGAGCCGCATCGATTATCGGTTCGCTCACCTTCCCCGTCAGCCTGCCTTTCTCCAATTCCAATTCATTGGCGAACACATAATCTATCCCTAGCTTTTCCTGTAAAACCTTACCAAAATAAGTAAAACCACCAGACAGGATTGCTGTTTTGTAGCCCAGCATCTTCAAGGTAGAAACCAGATGTTGCGCACCTTCCATGAGGGGCAATTTTGCCGCAACTTCCTTAAGTACCGATTCTTCGAGCCCCGCAAGCAAGGATACTCTCTCCTTCAGGCTGGCCTGAAAATCAAGTTCACCATTCATCGCTCTTTCGGTAACTCGCGCGACTTCCTCATAAACACCCGCATACCTGGCTAACTCATCAATAACTTCCGTATCAATCAGCGTGGAGTCCATATCAAATGCTACCAGTCTTCGGTTGCGCCGAAAGATCCCGTCCTCCTGGACGGCGATATCAATATCCATTTCTGAACCAATTTCCATTAATTCCTGACGAAAATTTTCCCCAGGTTCACCGCGCAGCGAAAATTCGATGCACGCTTTGGTACTCGGACCTTCATGGGCGAGGGGTACGCGCCCGGACAACCTGGTAATGTTGTCAATATTCAGATTGTTGTCGACAATAATTCTCGACACCCTGGCGAGATGCACGGCCCTGATCTTCCTTGCCAGTAAAGTTAATATAAATCGGCTTCGTCCCTGCAACCCCACCCATTGGTCATAACTGGTTTCATCCACCGGAGAGAACTTGACCGTAACACCCAGCTCATGAGCATTGAATAGTATTTCTTTGCGCAAGGATTCAGACTCAACGGGTACACTGGTTAAAATGCCAAGGGTAAGAAAATTATGTATAACCGCTTGTCCGATATCCAGGATATCGACATCAAATTCAGCTAACAGGGTGGTGATGGCAGCTGTTAATCCAGGCTTGTCTTCACCGGTAATGTTAATCAGAACCAATTCGTCCATTGGCGCACACTTCTTAAATTGCATGTATTCATTATCCTTCAATCGACGTAAAACAAACAGTGACCATTCTCAGCAATCTAAATTAACCTGCTGAATGGTTCTATCCCGGACAGGGTTTGCTAATGTCTTCAGTTATAATGCTACTTTTCCTGTTGGGATGAAAAGGTTGCCAAATCCAACCAAACAAACCAGATACATCAAGTTTCGAATTATTCTTGTCGTTTTAACGCCGCTGATTGCAAGTGCCTTGTTATCTACCTGGTTGATATCCGGTTTCAGCCATCATCAACTTACAAGCCAATCGAACCATTATGGCCAGGCGATTGCAGATCAACTCGCAATCACCTCAATTGATTACCTGGTATCTGATGACATCCTTTCACTAAACGTCGTGCTCGATGATCTGCTTGCAAGGCACAATTTTAACTTCGCCGCAATATACGATCCGGATAACAACTTACTTGCCCAGTCAGGAAAACATTCGAGTTCCGAGGACTCCTTCACCGGGGATATCAGCTTTGAGGTCTCCAGCCTGGGACATGTGTTGATTGAACTGGATTCGAACCAGTCTCAAGGTAAATTCACAATCATTCTAGCCGTCTCAATTGGTCTTCATTGTTTGATCGCCCTGATGACCCTGGGTCTCATCTGGTTTTATGGTGATCTGGTTTATCTCTGGGTCACCACTGCCCCTGGAAAAGTCCGGTTAAAAAACAAGGAAACGAATATCCCCGCATTAACTAAACCTTCAACCAACAATCGCTCGATGCTGGTGGTAAAAATCAAACCTGCACGACTGGTACCCGTTGAAGGGATAAGCAAGGCATGTTCGCTTTATAGTGGCCAATTGGAAACGCTCAGTAATGAAGAATGGTTACTGACATTTGACAAAAGCGATCAGTTACTCAGCAGTATTCGCTGCGGATTGTTGATCAGGGAAATTATCAGGCTTCAACCCGGGAATTTGTATTTCAAAGGCGGAGTGGATTCGTCGGCAGTTGAAGAACTACCCATGTTACACAAACACGCAAGCTACCTTGCCTCGGTCAGCGATGAAAATCTGCTGGTGAGCCAACGGGTAAACCAGAAAATTCAAGATCAACATTTATCAGGCAATGTAAAATCGCAAGAATTTCGCAGTTCTCTCACTGCAGATGGCGAGGTCTATTATGTAGAGATCGACGATTCTCTGCTGGAACGGCAAGCAGTTCAACTAAGTTCATAGGCATTTTTACGAGCGAGGCCTGAACTGCCTTTCATTGGTGCAAACCTGCTTCACTGGTCACCGCGAATCAATTCAACACCATCAACTTTCTGAAAGCCTCTCGGCAGCTTCAAACCTCTTCGGGCACGCTCTCCACGATAGTGTTCCAAGTCGTTAATATTGAGTTTGATATGGCGCTTACCGGAATAGACAACCAGCGTATCCACCTCTGAAAACACGACGATATATGTCATCATTTCAATTCGATCCGCGACCCGGGCTGGTGGTATATTCATAATCTTGTTTCCCTTACCTTTTGCCATCTGCGGCAAATCTTCCACCGGGAAAATAAGTAGCCTGCCTTCATTGCTAAACGCGGCGATGAACTCATGTTTCGGATCTGAAACGATAGCAGGCTGGATCACCACGCCCCCCTTCGGCACCGAGATCAATGATTTACCAGCTTTGTTTTTAGTCAACATATCCTTGATTCGAGTAATAAATCCGTAACCTGCATCGCTTGCTACAACAAACTTCTGCTCTTTATCACCGATAACAAGCCCGGTAAAAAAAGCGCCTGATGGAGGATTGACCCTTCCGGTCAGGGGTTCGCCCTGGCCCCTGGCCGAAGGCAGGGTGTGTGCGGCTGCCGTATATGCACGGCCTGTTGAATCCAGGAATACTGCGTCTTGATCAGACCTGCCAGGCATGGCATACATGAAACTATCTCCCGAACGATAATTCAGTTCCCTCGGATCTATCTCGTGACCTTTGGCAGCCCGGATCCATCCTTTCTCGGACAAGACAACCGTCACAGGCTCCGTGGAAATAAGATCTTTCTCCCTGAATGCCCGGGCTTCCTCCCGCGCCGTTATTCCTGAAAGCCGCTCATTACCATAGGTTTCGGCATCTGCCAGTAATTCTTTCTTAATCATGGTTTTCAGCCTGGCTTTGGAGTTGATCGTCTTTTCCAGGCCCGCCCGTTGCGCATTCAGTTCATCCTGTTCACCAGTGATTTTTATTTCTTCCAACCTGGCAAGTTGCCTGAGGCGCAAATCAAGAATGGCATCCGCCTGACGGTCTGAAAGTTTGTACTTTTTGATTAACGCCTGCTTTGGCCGCTCTTCCGTACGAACAATTTTGATGATCTCATCAATATTCAGGTACGCGATCATCAGGCCTGCCAGTATGTGGAGCCGATCCAGGATCTTGTCCAACCTGAACTTCAACCTTCTTAAGACAGTATCTGTTCGAAACTTGAGCCACTCGTTTAGCATTTCAACCAGTGGTCGGACACGAGGCCGTCCATCAATGCCAATGACATTGAAATTAACCCTGTAAGTCCTTTCGAGATCAGTTGTGGCAAACAGGTGGCGCATCAGTCCGCTGATATCAACCCGATTCGATTTGGGCATAACAACAATTCGAGTAGGGTTTTCATGGTCAGATTCATCGCGCAAATCGACGACCATAGGCAGTTTCTTCGCCTGCATCTGGGCGGCAATTTGCTCCAGTATTTTTGTGCCCGACACCTGGTAGGGTAATGCCGTGATAACAATATCACCGGACTCTTCATGGTATATTGCTCTCGCTCGAATACTACCCCGGCCTGTTTCGTACATCTGAAGGATATCTCCCTTACTTGAAATTATTTCTGCTCCGGTTGGGAAATCCGGCCCCTTGATGTGCTCGCAAATATCAGCGGTTGTCGACTTTGGTTTATCTAACAATCGGATACAGGCGCTGGCCACCTCTCTTAGGTTATGCGGCAATATATCGGTTGCCATGCCAACAGCGATACCCGTTCCGCCATTGAGAAGGATATTGGGTAAGCGTGCAGGGAGGTTGAGAGGTTCCTCCAGGGTCCCATCAAAGTTAGGTGCCCAGTCCACAGTACCTTGTGCGAGTTCACCCAGCAGGACATCGGCATATTTTGTCAACTTCGATTCTGTGTAACGCATCGCGGCATAAGACTTTGGATCATCCGGTGACCCCCAGTTTCCTTGCCCGTCAATCAACGGGTAACGGTAGCTGAAGGACTGAGCCATTAACACCATGGCTTCATAACAGGCAGCATCTCCATGGGGATGGAACTTACCCAGCACATCACCGATTGTTCTTGCCGACTTTACGTACTTGGCATCGGCATTCAGTCGCAATTCTGACATGGCATAAATTATTCGCCGTTGTACGGGCTTTAAGCCGTCGCCAATATGAGGCAATGCCCGGTCATTGATGACATACATAGCATAATTAAGATACGCGCTTTCCGTATACTCCTTCAGGGAAATGACTTCTGAAACACCAGAATCAAATGATTCACTCATAGAGAATTACCAAATCTAAAATAGTTTGTGCGCCCTGGTTAGTCCCCGTAGAACCAGCCCTTGCAGTGGTGAATTCTGAACATGAACTGGTTAAACCGGCTCCGCCAGGGCACCCTTTTGTTCAAGCCAGGTTTTTCGGTCCGCGGCTCGTTTTTTGGATAACAGCATGTCCAGCAATTCATCGACTTCTTTTTTCTCTTCAATTTTCAACTGGACGAGTCTTCTTGTATCGACTGCCATCGCTGTTTCACGAAGTTGCAATGGATTCATTTCACCAAGGCCTTTGAAACGTTGAACAGATACTTTGCCTTTTTTCTTTTCGGCAACGATGAGATCGAGGATACCCTGTCGCTCTGATTCATCGAGGGCATAGAATACTTCCTTGCCGACATCGATACGATAAAGCGGGGGCATCGCAACGAACACATGGCCATTTTCAACCAATGCCGGAAAGTGTTTGACGAATAGTGCAATGAGCAGGCTTGATATATGGAGACCATCTGAATCTGCATCGGCGAGAATACAAACCTTCCCGTAGCGGAGTCCTGACAGATCATTCGACCCCGGATCAATGCCGAGCGCCACAGAGATATTATGCACCTCCTGGGAAGCCAGGATTTCACTCGAATCGATTTCCCAGGTATTTAAGATCTTGCCGCGTAACGGCATGATCGCCTGGGTTTCCCGGTCTCGCGCTTGTTTTGCAGAACCTCCCGCCGAATCCCCCTCCACCAGGAACAATTCACCTGCCATGGCATCCTGGCACGAACAATCAGTCAACTTACCCGGCAGCGCCGGTCCAGAAGTTACCTTCTTTCGTGCCACTTTCTTTCCGGCTCGAAGTCTCGCCTGGGCATTATTAATGGCGAGTTCCGCGATGGCCTCGGCTTGTTCAATATGCTGATTCAGCCAGAGGCTAAATCCATCCTTTGCAACACCAGAGATGAAGGTGGCGGCTTGCCGTGAATTTAATCGTTCCTTGGCCTGTCCCGAGAATTGAGGGTCCAGCATTTTCACCGAGAGCACATAACTGCACTTATCCCAGATATCGTCTGCTGAAATTTTGAGTCCCCTGGGAACAAGATTTCTGAATTCACAAAACTCCCTCAACGCTTCCAGCAACCCACTTCTCAAACCACTCACATGGGTGCCTCCCTGGGTAGTCGGAATCAGGTTAACGTAACTCTCAGTCACCAGTTCACCGCCTTCCGGCAACCACTGCACTGCCCAATCCACTGCCTCATCGTTACCAGAAATCGAGCCGGTAAAAGGTTCCGCCGGTAACAGCTCATAACCTTCCAATTCCGTTGACAGATAGTCTGCCAGACCGCCCTCATAATGCCACTCGAACGAATCCTCTTCTTTTTTGGACGCCGTTTCATCTTTGAAAAATACTTTCAACCCGGGACAAAGTACTGCTTTTGCCCGGAGCAGGTGTTTTAGCCTGGGAACAGAAAATTTTGGCGAATCGAAGTACTTCGGATCAGGTTTAAAATTCACCAGGGTACCGGTATTCCGTTTTCCTACCTTGTCCTTTACGGTGAGTTTCTGAACTATCCTGCCACCCTTGAAGGCCATGTGGTGGAGTTTCCCTTCCCTCTTGATGTAAACCTCAAACTGTTCTGACAAGGCATTGACAACCGAAACACCAACACCATGTAATCCACCAGAGAATTTGTAATTATCATGATTAAATTTTGCACCGGAATGCAAACGAGTCAGGATAAGTTCCACACCGGAGCGCTTTTCTTTCTGATGAATATCAACGGGTATGCCTCGGCCATTATCGCTGACAGAAACGGAGCCGTCCTTTCTCAAGGTGACCCTGATCTCGTCTGCATAACCTTCCAGCGCTTCATCAACACTATTATCAACGACCTCTTGCACTAAATGATTTGGCCTGGTGGTATCGGTGTACATTCCCGGTCGTTTCCGAACCGGATCCAGCCCTTCGAGTACTTCAATGGAATCTGCTTTATAGGTGCTCGACATATTCTTCCATCTTGATTTGTATATTGGTCAGTTCGCAATAGTGGTGGGGATAGTCAACCACCATCAAGGAACGATGGTTAAAAGGGTGCATGGACCTGAGGTAAGAATTCCTCATGGCGCTACTGCCATATCTTGCAAACCTGCCTTTTGGAGTTTCAACTGTGTGGAGTTTCAACTGCCATATTTCCACTTGCAGCTGAAAAAAAATTATAACGCTTTGTCGGTTCAAATTCCCTTGAAATTCTTATCTAAATAACCTGGACCAACTATCCGGCAAATCAGGCTTGTCTGCAGCAGGTTCTCTATTCTCGGTCAAGCTCCTGGCGTTTACCTAATCCGACTGTCGACAATGTGTGCCCATATTCAAGGCAAAAAGCCAGCAGTTCACCAAAGAATCGATTTATCTGGGACTTCTCATCGGGTTGGAACATTCTTGCATTGGGTGTGTAATAGCGATATTTAAAATTCCTGTATCGCTCAAAACTCACCACCTCCGCGGTTTTCACATCATGATAAACCCTGACTTCAAGGCGGGGCCACTTGATCCAGGGTTTGTCTTCTTCACTCGTGACATTAACTTTTAACATGGTTGTGTAAGGACAACGTTCCGTAACCTTGATCGTGACGATCGCCCCATCTTCCATTCTGCCCTGAACACCGAACTCCAGGTCATCTTCTTCATGCATATTGGGAAACAGGCGAAGCAGACGAATGTAATTTCCATCACACTCGGCCATATCCGATATCAGATCAGGGACATATCGTCTCTTCACCGCTATCTTTTGTGTCTGTTCAAGTTTCATCCAGTGGCCACAATCTGCATTGTTGATCCAAGATTAACACAGTTTTCACGGGATATAGCTCGTAAAAAACCACTAGTTAGCTTGAAATTAGTGCCAATTTCTGAAGCTGAATTCTGAATGTCAACCGGCTCATGAGGCGGCTTTTACAATGAGCGCTTCAACCTTGTCGAGTGCGCCCCTGTTGTTTTCAAGCACCTTGTTTGCGTTGGCCGACAACTGGCGGCGATGTGCCGGGGATGACATTAGAAAATCGAGTTCCTGCAGCAATTGTTTCTCGTCATGCACGATGCACATGCCACCTTCCGCCTCAAACATTGACGCAATATCGTCAATGTTATGCAGGTGTCCGCCCATGATAACCGGCACACCCGCAACGACTGCCTCCATCAGGTTATGCCCACCGACGGGTACGAGGCTGCCGCCTACAATTGCGACATCGGAAATACCATAAAAATAGGTGAGTTCCCCCATCGTATCCACTAACAGTACCGTCGTACTTTGCTCACAGGCTTGTTGATCACTATGGCGAACCAGTTGATCTCCATTTTTTTCAGCGAGCACAGCGACCTCATCGCTTCTGTGCGGATGGCGGGGAGCGAGTACAAGTAATAGCTCTCCGTATGATTCACGGAGCGTCTTACAGACCCTAAGAATCATCTCCTCTTCTCCAGGGTGAGTGCTGGCACCTATGATGACGAGACGTTTTCCAATTTTCACCTTGAGCCGTTCAACCTTTTCTTCAAAATCAACTGGCAATCGAATATCAAACTTGATGCTTCCTGCCACTAACAACTTCTCGCTTGAGAGACCTAAGTCAATAAACCGCCTCCCATGTGAGGCAGTTTGAACCGCCACATCATCCAACTCGCCGAGCATCGATTCCGTTAACCAGGGTATTTTTTTATAACCCTTTGCAGAACGAGCAGATAATCGTCCGTTGACCAGGATTGTTTTTACCTGATGAGTTGAGCACTGGTGAATAATATTAGGCCACAACTCTGTATCGATAATCACCAGGCATTTCGGGCGGGTCCGCCTCAGGAAACGCGCGACTGAGCCCGGCAGATCGTATGGCGCATAGCAGTGTAAAACACTTTTGCCCAACAGCGTCTGTACACGTTCATGTCCCGTCGGTGTCATCGTTGTCACCAGCACCCCGAAATCATGCGCCAGCAGCTTCCGGACCAGGGGTACCGCGGCAATCGTTTCACCCGCTGACACGGCATGCACCCAAATCAGCGGACGTTTATCTTGCAGGTTAAATTCAACAAATCCGAATCGTTGCAGCAGGTTCTGTCGATACAGCGGTTCTCTTATTGAGCGCCAGAACAGCCGCAACAATACAGCCGGTATCAACAGGTAAAAGAAAAAACTGTAGATTGCTCTTGGTAACATATCCTTTAAAAACTTTCCTATAAAATCTATCCCTTAACCACGATCATTTAGCAACGGTCACAGGTTCAATACCCACGGCACTAAAGAGCATAATGGCGCACCGAAATACATGATATAGGTTGCGCTGGTGATAACCACGTGTAGATGCCAATTGTTTCAATGGGTGCATGAGGCACTTTTATCACAGCTGGCCGTCATCCTGGATGCCTCACATGACCGCTCTAATCTGATAATAAGATGTTATTATGCAAGCAATGAACATTGGCCGTGTAGATTACCTGGCGTATGAGCTACGCCTCGCTTTCCAGGCCAATGGCACTTCAACCTGGATCTTCAATTCCAAGAGCACGTTATCAATACAGAAGCCGACCACAACGACCTCCCATCGACGAACTATTTTCATACAGATATCGCTGTGATCGGGGGCGGCATCTCTGGTCTCTGGCTGCTCAACACATTTACGCAACGTGGCTATCACTGCCTGTTGTTCGAGAAAAATGCACTGGGCGGTGAACAAACCCTGGCGTCACAAGGCATGATCCACGGGGGGATAAAATATGCACTCAGAGGCTTCACAACACCCGCTTCAGAGCGCATCGTAAATATGCCTGAAACCTGGCGACGTTGCCTTGCGGGTGACGGCATACTGAACCTCAAATCAGTCAGGGTACTGTCCGATGAGTACTACCTGTTCTCCGATGGCTCAATTAGCTCAAAGGTTACTTCCTTCTTTGGCAGCAGATCCATTCGAGCCAGGGTGTCTTCATTGCCCAGGAAAGCGCTTCAGGCACCGTTTTCAAATCCACAGTTTAAAGGGTGGGTATATCGTTTGCAGGATCTCGTTCTCGATACAACCTCACTTCTCGCCGCATTACAGGCCCTGGGAAACAAGCGAACGTTTCAATGCGAGCCGCGCCTGGTTTGCAATACAAGGCACCAGGTAGATCACCTGGAACTGGGAGGCTCTCAAAAGCTCAAGGCAAAACTCTACGTCTTTGCTGCCGGAGCCGGAAACGCCAAATTGCTCGAAGATGCACAGCCAGGATCAATTCAAATGCAAAGGCGACCCCTGCATCAGGTGATGCTCGCAAGCAAAGATCTGCCACCCGTATTTGCCCATGCAGTCAGCTTGAAGTCCGCCAACAAACCCAGGGTGACGATAACAACCCACCAGACCAAAAGCGGGACACCCGTGTGGTACCTCGGGGGGAACCTTGCCGAATCCGGGGTCAATCGAAGCGAAGTTGAACAGATAGACTATGCAAAGAAGGAACTCAATTCACTATTCCCCTGGATGACGTTGGAGAACGCACAGTGGGCAACCTACCGGGTAGACCGGGCGGAACCCGCACAGGCCGAGAAGCAAAGACCCGACCAGCCATTCTTCAAGATGGAGAATAATATCCTGGTTTGCTGGCCAACAAAATTAACCCTGGTTCCCATGATGGCTGAATCAATATGTGCCAACCTGGCGCTGCCTGAAACTGGTATTGAAAAAACTTCCCTGCCAGACCTGCCTATCGCCGAAATTGCCCCGACTCCCTGGGAGAGCTGTTTTGAGTAGCTATAAAAGTGACTTTTCGACCAGGTTTGAAAGATCCGATTGGCGTAAACTGGGACACACAGATCTTTTGCTTTCGCCCATTGGGCTGGGAACCGTCAAGTTTGGCCGCAATACTGACGTTAAGTATCCATCCCCTTTCCACTTGCCTGATCTTTCGCAGCTTGATACCTTCGTTGGGATTGCAAAAGACATCGGCATCAACCTATTGGATACCGCACCAGCTTATGGGGATAGTGAAAAGATAATTGGCAAGATTCTAAAAGGAACCCGAAACGATTGGATTATTTCTACCAAGGTAGGCGAGTTATATCAAAACGGTGTATCCACTTTCGACTTTTCAGCAAAATCGACCCGGTCAGGTATTGAGAATAGTCTTGGCCGTCTTAACACGGATTATCTGGATATCGTCCTGATCCACCTGAATGATGAGGACGAACGGACACTGTGCCAAAGCGAAGTTGTGGAGGAGTTGGTTCGATTGAAGGAAAAAGGCTTTATTCGCTCTATCGGGGCATCCACCAAAACAGTCGCTGGCGGTCTGCTTGCGATCGACTTGCTGGATCTGGTCATGGTCACATACCATCCACTGGACACTTCGCAATCAGCCGTACTTGAAGAGGCGCATAAACGAGGCAAAGGCGTCATCGTGAAGAAAGCCCTGGCAAGCGGTCACACTGGTAACGTCAGGGAAAATCTGCAATTTGTGCTAGCCAATAAAAGCGTTTGTTCAGCTATCGTCGGCACAATCAATGCCGAACATCTCAAACAGAATGTAACCAACGCGTTGACCAGTCCTGGCTAATTCCCCGGCAGGCACTCGCTAAAGCTCACGTATTTTCTGTACCAACGCGCTGGTGGAGCAATCTTCCACTAATTTCAGCACCTTCACTTCCCCGGAATAGGATCGAACTATTTCTGCCCCTACCACCTGGTCAACAGAATAGTCGCCGCCTTTTACCAGAACGTCCGGTTTCAATTCCCGCAGCAACGCTTCTGGTGTTTCTTCATCAAACTCAACAACCCAATCCACGGCCTCCAGTCCGGCCAACATGGTCATACGACGTTCAATCGGATTAATAGGACGGCCTTCCCCTTTCAGCCTGTGTACAGATTCATCACCATTAACTGCAACAATCAGCAGGTCGCCCTCGGCTTTGGCCTCGGAAAGATAATCAACATGACCCGCATGCAGAATATCGAAACAACCATTTGTAAAAACAATTTTCTGGCCACGGGAACGGGCCTCTTCAACTGCAATCACGAGATGCTCGCGGGACATCGCCCCTCTGCTAAAATTGAGCTCATTTGCAATTTCCATTCGGAGTTCCGGACCACTTACACTGGTCACGCCAAAATGACTGACTGCAAGTCCAGCAGCCACGTTAGCGAGTCCGGTTGCATCCAGCAACGATTCCCCGGAAGCCAGCGCCACCGCCAGAGTTGCTATCACGGTATCACCCGCACCGGAGACATCATAGACCTCGCGCGTCCTGGCCGGAAAATGTACTTCAGCCTGACCTTTCCGTATCAGCGTCATGCCATCTGATGCCCAGGTAACCAGCAGGGCTTCAAAGCCCAGCTCGGCAATGATTTTCTGGCAACGCGATACCATATCGGCTTCCGAGGACCAGCGCCCGATAGCATTTTCCAGTTCCAGTCGATTTGGCTTCACGATGGTGGCGCCACGATATGCACTTAATGGTTTGAACTTCGGGTCAACCAGTACCGGTTTGCCTGCAGCGACGACAGTCGTAATGACCAACTGCGCATCCGCCAGGACGCCCTTGTCGTAATCAGACAGGACAACGCTATCCACCTCGGCAACCGAAGCCGCCAGGTGGGGCAGGATCTTCGAGCCCTCGATATCAAAGATGTCCTCAAAATCAGCTCGAATCAGTTGCTGATTCCGGCTGACAACCCTGAGTTTGGTTGTCGTTCGGGCATTTTCCAGTTCAATCATATAGCAGGTGATATTTGCTGATTCCAACTTTGACTTCAATATATCGCCTGCATCATCCATCCCGACAGCAGCGATCAAGCTTGCTTTTGATCCCAGGGTCGCTATGTTGAGCGCGACATTTGCTGCTGCTCCAAGCCGATCTTCAACCTCATTAACTTCAACCACGGGAATAGGCGCCTCCGCTGATATGCGGCGAGTTTTCCCGTGCCAGTATCTATCGAGCATTGCATCGCCAACTACCAGGATATGCGCGCCATCAAACCGGGGGACTCTCATCTATGCACCTTCATACAAGCACCTTATCTATGCATTATTGGGTTTCATACGCCAGAATAATATCACGGTCCTGAAATGACACCAGCAAACCTGAAGGCACCGGGCTGGAAGCCGGTGCCAACAAACATTAAATTTGGGAACCGCAGTCGAGCGCGCCAACCTTATCGTAAAGTGTTGCCAGGGAAGCAATTCATACAAATATAAAGAATAACAGGGCAAATCAACGGGTTGTCGAGAAGCCCTGGCAGGCAAATTACCCTCATTTCCAGTGGTAAGACACCTTATAATATGGCCCTCGGTGACAAGACCATCGACACCAGGCACACAAAAGACTCTCTAAAAATGCAAACTATTGATCGCGTGCAACTCAGTCAATTCATCAATGACAAGCAGGTACTTGAGGGGACCGTCGAACGTCCGGGGTTAATGCTGACGCCGGCGGGCGAAATCGTAAAATTTTTCTACCGCAGAAAGATAATATCGACAGCGACTATTTTCCCACAAGCCCTGCAGTTTGAATCCAGCAGTCAAAAACTGCTCGTGCGTGATATCCCGGCTCCCATTGTTAAAGAAATCATCTATTGCCAGGAAATTCCGGTTCACATGGTGATCTATGATCGCCTCGATGGCGTGGATGTACGGGAGCTGTGCGGCAGTACCGGAGTAGAGTGCCTGGTTCGGCTGCCAGGATTTCTGGCACACCTGCATAAAATTGGTATTTATTTTCGGGCGATCCATCTAGGTAACATACTGGTTTATGACGATATCATTTCCCTGGTCGATATTTCTGATCTCTCTGTTCAGAAATTCTCTCTGGGCGTCTTCAAACGAGCCCGAAACCTGGCACATCTGTTTAATTCAGAGGCCGACAAGACCTTTTTTGTCCGCTATGGTGTGAACAAATTTATCCAGGAATACATCGAAGTCAGTAAATTAGGTGCTGCCCAGGGATGGCTGTTTGAAAAACGATTGCGCCTGGCACTGGATAGTGACATGGTTCAGTCGGCATTTACTCCCCCGGTATAATGCCCCGGGGCTTACGTGATTCCAGGTATAAGCTGCCGACCTGCGAGATTTTTTACAATAGATTCCACCACGACTTTCTGCGAATAATTTTCTAGGAGTCTGTCAGACTTAGACGAACGTAGCGAGGATGGATGGCTTTCACGCTGGAGTTCCGTACGCTTTCAGGACAGGCAGGGCGAGCAGTCTCCTGGTGAATGCTTCCATTGTGTAATTATCCAACAGCCTTTTCGTCGCCCGGTCTGTTAATGCTGTGCGACCGGCATGATCCAGCACTTGAATTGACTTGAGTTGATGTGACAAATGATCTGCATTACCGACTTCAAATATTAACCCTGCATCGCCAATAACTTCCATCGGACCTGCTGCATTACTGCACACCACTGGCACTTCCGCCAGCATTGCCTCCAACAACACAATGCCAAATGCTTCTTTGAATCCGGAAGTAAACACAAATGCATCAAAGGCACCGTACATCTTGTAGGCGTCCGGTATATTTCCTGCGAAAGTGACTCGATGATCAATGCCAAGTTCAATCGCCTGGGATTTTAATTCCTTTTCCTGCGGCCCCGCTCCAACAATGACAAGGCAATTATCTGCCGCCGCTATCCGGGCGTAGGCGGTTAGCAATATTTTGTGATCCTTCTTGGCGACGAGTCGCCCAACTGCGCCAAAACAAAAAATACCTTCCGGGATTCCCAGGTCATTTCTCACTTCACCGCGATCCCTGAATTTGGTTTTTATAGCTGGATCAATCGCGTTCATCAACAGGTGAACCCGACCCTGGCTTCCCAGGGACGGGCAGCATTTCACAATATCGTTTCGAACTGAATCGGATACGGCCAGTAGCTGAATGTTCTTGCGCAGGAATGTCACAAAAAGCGCGCGGGAAGATCTTCTAAATACGTTATGCTCATGCGCTATTCCCAACAATACTGGAATGGGGAAAAAGTAGCTCATGATTCCAGCCAGGTAGATAGCCTTGTAACGATGGGCAACAACCACGTCATAGCGGCATTGCCTGAAGAGCCTGGCTAATTTAACCATTGCATCAATTTTGATTCCTCGAAGTGAACCTTCATCCTGATCAAAAAAAATGACCCGGTCACCGCCTGTCGCATCGATTACAGACTGGTTTTCCTTCCCCCGGAGAAAAAGTGTTGTTACATTCGCGTGCCTGAAGGCTTGCGTAAATTGTCTACAAATATTCTGGAATGGTCCTGCGTAATCATGCGAGATCTGTAAAACCCTAAATGAACTAGCGGCACCAGGATCCGGCATCAGTTTCCTTGTTTCGTCACCAATATGTCTTCAAGCAGCAAATACTGGAGGTCGGAGCCAAAAAACATCTCCAGAGCATCTTCTGGTGAACACACCATGGGTTCACCACGACGATTCAATGACGTATTGAGCACCACACCATTGCCCGTCAGTTTCTCCATTTCTTTTAACAACGCATAATACCTCGGATTGGTATCATCGCTAACGATTTGCACACGTGAAGTTCCGTCTTCATGTACAACTTCCGGCACCCGTTCCTTCCATTCCTCTGACACTTCAAAGGTAATTGTCATGAACGGAGCCGGGTGGTTAGTTTTTATCATTTCCGGGGCGAGAGTATCTAATATGCTGGGGCAGAATGGCCGCCATCTTTCGCGAAACTTGATCTGCTTATTTATCTTGTCTGCAATACCCTTGTGGCTCGGACACCCCAGTATGCTCCTGCCACCAAGGGCTCTTGGGCCAAATTCCATCCTGCCTTGACACCAGGCAACAGGATTACCTGCAACCAGTATCTCGGCGGTTCTCATCGGCACATTATCTATTCTTTCAAAAATCGGTTTCCCCGGATGTTCCTGGCAGGCAACAATACACTCCTCGGTAGTATATTCCGGACCAAGGTAGACATGCTTCATGGTTTCAGGTGGGACTGAACGCTTCCAACAGGCATATGATGCTGCCCCTACTGCTGTTCCAGCATCACTGGCTGCTGGTTGGACAAAAAGCTCCTCTACATAAGGCAGATCCAGAATTTTCTGGTTTAATTTGACATTAAGGGCACCACCCCCTGCAAATACCAGTTTGCCCGTTTCTTTAAGAATATCTCCCAGGTAATGATCGATAAGTTTCAACGAGATGTCTTCGAACATTTTCTGCATCGCGGCGGCGTAGTGAATATACGGATCGTCGGCAAAATCTCCTTTTCGTCTCGGTCCGAGCCAATCAACCAGCTTCTGACTGAAGTAAAATCCTTTTCGACCTTCCTTGTATCTTCTAAGGCCTACTGTATTGACTAGCTTCGTATTGACCTTGATATTCTTGCCATCGAATTCAATCAAGCGCGATAGATCATATAGATCGGGATCACCGTAAGGGGCCATCCCCATTACCTTGTATTCACCATCAAGCATCTCAAAACCCAGATACTCGGTAACAGATGCGTATAGTTGTCCCAGGGAATCCGGATCATAAAATTCCTTGATTTTATGAATCTTGCCATTCTCTCCGTAACCAAAAAAGGTAGTGGCGTACTCTCCTTTGCCATCGATGCCTAATATGGCTGTCTTTTCTTTGAAACCACTCAGATGGTACGCACTGCTGGCGTGTGCAAGATGATGTTCGACCGCATCAAATTCGATCTTATCCCAGTCTATCCCCAGTCTATCCAACAGTTCCCTGACTCTTTTGACATTTCTTCGGTAGTGGCGATTGCCATTAAAAATAGCATTGAAGGCCCGATCAGGGGCATACCAATAACGCTTTGCATAATGCCAGCGTGCAGCGGTAAACAGGCTAATTTTAGCAAAAGGAAATGCTACTACATCGATATCGTTAGGTTTTAACCCCGCATATTCAAGACAAAATCTGGCTGCCTCAAACGGCATCTTGCCTTTCGCATGTTTATCGCGGATAAACCGTTCTTCCTCCGCGGCCGCTATTAACTTTCCATCCACATATACGGCTGCAGACGGGTCGTGGGTAAGTGCGCCCGACAATCCAAGTACTTTTAAGGACAAATGAACAACTCTATGATGCTACAAAGAGCGCTATTCTAACGCGTAATCGTACGGAAACCATCACCAGCCGGGATAACCCGCGGATGTATTGCACCAACCACCTAGAGTTTCACATTATGTCGTGCGGCCAGGCCACGGAGTAAATCGCTAAAATGAGTAAGTAGCCGCGGGTAATTTTGCCAATTATCGATAAATCGGCGCAGGTCCCGACCAAAGGCCTCCTCGAAACTCTGTTGACTGTCATGTTCTTTCATACCATCAAGATCAATTAACACCGGACCCTGCTCCGTCATGATAAAATTTGTCGCTTTCAAGTCGCCATGTGTTACCTGGACTTCAGACAGGTTTTGAAGAATCGCGACCAGTGATTCCAATTTTCCCTTGAGATTTTTTGTCCCGGTTAAACACTGCAATGCATCTGGACCCTCGATGTATTCTGTAATCAGATAGGCTGTCTTCCTAATTGGCCCCAACCGGAGTTCAATCATCGCAATTGGCTTGAGGGCTGGTATACCAAGAAACTCCATAAGATGCGCATTCGCCCACGAGTGCCAGGCGCGGCTTTTTCTAAACGCCCGACGCATTCCATGCTGCAAATTCTTGATATTGTATCTCTTGACGACCAGCGTTCGATCGGCGAGATTAACCAGCGCCACGGTTGACGAGTTGCCTTTTTTCAATATTGTTCCCAACTCAATAAATTTGTCGGGGCTCTTCATTAAATCTGCCAGTTCCCGGGAATAGGCGCTTCGCTCGCATACCTCGAATCTGCTGATTGATTTACGACACAGGAATCGAGTGCAGTCCCGGAAGGTCTTGGCAATAAAGTTCTGTTTTCTAACCTGCCTGCTACTGGTCACTTTCCGTTGAAAGGATTGTAATCGTTGCTCGCTCGTCGCCCACCCACGATATGATTCGTAGCTGGCAAATACCTCCGCAACAAGCACATCAAATCTTGGATATAGCTGCGCGAAGATCAGGGACAGGTTGCTGAGACTTGCCTCTTCTGTCAGGGCTGCTTTACCTATTTGTTCAACACCGTCTCCATCAATTGTATATATCTCACCCTCGCTAAGAAGGAAATTTTCCAGGTGTATGTCGTTTTGAACAATACCGTGACGATGCAAGCTCGACATGACTTTCATCGCCTTCACCAGGATATTAATACGTTCGCCGTGTTCCCGGGATTTGCTCCATTGTTCGGCGAGGTTAACTGCATCAGGCAAGTAACGAAAAACCAATAGCCTGCTGTTACCCGATTCACCTTCCCACAACAGTTCCGGCGTACGAACACCTGCACCGGCTATTGCCAATACACCTGCCCGCTCACGATCGACATATTTACCAGCCGCTCTACCGAGGAACATTTTTATTAGTACCTTCTGGCCATCAACTTCAGCCAGCGCCACTATTCTTCTCGCAGGCAGCAACCGTAGAATTGATAGGAATAATATTTCGACCTGACCCATTCCAGTTCTGTTCGCGAGCAGGCGGAAGGGTGTTTTGACGTCTCTTCCGGCCGCAATAAGTTGGCTGGCGTCATGTGTATTCATCTTCTTCATGCCAATTGGGATTGATCTATAAACGCTGGCACTACTTAACCTGGAGTCCACAGTCGAATGGTGCAGACTTTGCACTCGCAACACTAATGGACATGCCATAAGGACGCGAGATAGTCATTCCCGGCCCCTGAAGAATGACAGTATTTTCCAGAGTCGAGCCTTATGTTTTCGGTTCAGTTTATCGAGCCCCGCGTAACGCAAATAAAACCTCATCCTCTGGGTTCGGGTAAGTTTATATTTTGCAACCTTGTCCAGACAAGCCAGATCCTTAATCTTCGCCCGACTAAGTAACGGCGACAGCAGGACGCCATTCAACTGTCGACCCTGGGGACAATCAAATATATAGACTTCCGTGGATTCAGATGTGCTGACCAATATATTTCGCCACTTCAGGTCACCATGTACAAAATTGTGGTCGTGCATATTGCGTACGTAAGTGGATAACCTGCCGATAACATGATTTACCCAACCTGCTTGCTGGAGGATTGACGATTTGTGTTCCGCGACAGCTTCAAGATCAATGACGCCAGGAATATTTCGCGTGATCAGGATGCCCTTCCTGTCGCCCAACAATCTGGTTTCCTCTCCGAACGCGACCAGCTGCAATGTTGGGATGTCCATCTGCGACATCCGTTGCAAATTTTCCCATTCAGCCCGGATCCGGCTACGGCCTACATACCGCCGTAAACTCCTGCCACGCTTTTTGTATGCCTTTATATAGTAGTGCTGGCCTTTTATTTCTACTTTTCTCAGCCTGCTCATCGAATTTTCATTTACTTTCTGCCCGTCACAATTCCAGGCTTTAGAGAAGGCTGAAAAAACTTGTGCTTCGGTGTCAGTTACTTTCGACAATTGCCAGGTTGCTGTCTCCAAGGGCTATCTACTCAGCCGCTAAGCTGCTCCTGAATACGTAATATCCGGGTCGGAAGGGTATCGCCATCTTGCCGATACAATCTTGTCGCCCGTAAGAATACTGCACGCCAGAAATGCCCGTCATGTTCTAGCGTCGCTCGCAACGAACGTCCTGAGTAGATTTTCATAAACCGAAACAAATCGCGACGGGTCAAATCAAGATCAAACACAGAGAAGAATAATCCGCCAATATCTTTCACCTTCCAACGACGGGGGGTCGCCTTTCTAATCTGCGCACGATGAAGATCGATGAGAAAAATTGTTGGATTAGTTTCGTCAAATGATGCCAGATCCAACAGGAAATGGCAGATGTAGTAGTCCCGGTGGTTGATACCGTTTTCGTGAAGCAACCGGGAAATCGAAGCCAACTTTTTGATCAGGCTTCGTTTCAACACGGCGGACAACTCATTACTGGCACAATAGTCTTCCAGACTTGTTGTGTGCTCAAGTTCCCTGGTCACAATGCTTGAATGAATCTTTGCTGGATTCCAGCCTTCGCTAACATACGCCACCGGGTGCATCGTATCTATTCCCAGTTCATTGAGTTTCTCAATCGCCCACCATTCATTTGATGCACCTAGCACGGGTAGCCTGAGTTGCAACAAGTTCTTCAGAATTTCCCACCAGCCAACTCCATTGTGAGTTTTTGCAAAATATCCTTTCCCCTGCCACTCGAATCGAATTGTTCTTCTGTTCTCGACCTGCCTGTAAACCTGACCATCCAACCGCATGATGTCGCGAAAAATATTAGATGAATCTATACAATCTTTAAGATCGTTACTTAAATAGTGCATCAAATTGTGTTCTGGTGATCATTGAACATGGATTAGGAAGAATCGCAGGAGCCCCCTGGTCTTATTCAGCTTTTCTGCACTGGATTCTCTAATCCCGGTCAATCCCCTGGTTAATTGTTTGTATGATAAAGTCCGCCGCTCGTTGAGGCATACTATAGATGTCTGCAACGCTCGCATAGTCCAGGCCATTTTTCTTCCACCTCATGCGGTTGTTGGAAGTGATCATGCCATGAAGCTGTTGGTTGAACGATTGCTGGTTAAATGGCGATGGCACGAGTTCCCCGGCGCCTGCCTCCGTGACATATTTGGCATAACCACAAACATCGGTAGCCAGAACCGGCAATCCAGCGACAATGGCTTCCAGAATGACTGTACCGGTGTTCTCCACGTAGGCCGGGTGAATCAGGAAATCTGCGCCAATCATAAACCGGGGAATATCGTCACGCCCTTTGAGTATGAGCACTTGATCTCTAACGCCAAGTAACGCGGCCATCCGCTCGAAGGTGGCCGGTGCATCCTGGCCAATAACAATTAGCCTGGTATTCTGCTTTGCCGGGGCAGGCAACGCTTTCATACCGGTCAGGATCCGATCCAACCCTTTGGTGATGAACCCGGAACCAACCATTAACAATAATGTTTCATCTTCCATTACAGCGAATTCATGGCGCAGTTCTTTACGTATCTCGTCGCTATTTTCGGGGGCGATCCTGTCCCTACTGATACCAGGCGGCAGAATGTGGAACCTTTCCTTCCGGGTATTGTAGTACTTGATAAACAGCGACTTCTGCACTTCAGAAATCATCAACACTTCCGTTCCCGCAGATTGATCAAAAACCGCCTTTTCAAATTTCGAAAAGTGCCTGTATCGTGGCGTAAATCGGTATAAACGGCCCCTTTGTGTCTGCGCTTTCTCTTCATAACAAGAATCTGCCGCATAGTAGATATCCAAGCCAGGCATCTTGTTAAAGCCCACAATACCGTTTACGGGATGAGATATGATGTGCTGCCTTACCCACTCGGAAAAGCGCCGGTAAAGCGTATGATTAGTCATGGCTTTGGTGGGTACCAGGAGAACATCAAAACCGACTGGAACAGGACCCTCCCAGGCCAGGGTGTACACCCTGATTGAGTAACCTCTGGCCTGACAGTCCTGTGCAATTCGTACAAAGTCCCTCTGTAAACCGCCAAACGGAAAATATTTGAAAAGGCAAAACGCCAGTATTGGCTGCCTGCGCTTCGCTTCAAGCCGTTTGAGTATGACATCCTCAATTATTTCCGCGGCTCGCAGCGGTAACGAGTAAATATTGGCATTTTCGGAAAAACGCCTGCCATTAACCTTCCACTCACTGCGACGATCACTTTGAATCATCTCTAACAATTTCTCGTTCAGTGCTGTTTGCTCAAAGGGACTCTTCAGCAGAAAACCGACATTTGCCTCCTCTATATAGTGCCCAAACCCACAAATATCCGTCGCTAAAACAGGTAGCCCAGCAACGATAGCTTCCAGAAGGATTATGCCGGCATTCTCGTCAAGGGCCGGATGGAGAAGTGTGTCGCTTGCCAGCAGGAAATCTGGAACGTTATTGCGACCGGATAGAATTGTTACCTGCTCGCGTAACCCAAGCGCAAGAATCATCCTTTTGAACGGCGCAGGGTTATCTTCGCCAATCACATACAACCTGATTTTGCGCCGAATTTTCTTCGGAAGCGACCTGACCGCATGAAGTGTACGATTTAAGCCCTTCTTGATGAATCCCGACCCAACCATCAACAGCATGTGCTCATCATCAGCAACGCCTAATTCCCTGCGCATATCAATTCGGATATCAGATGCGTTTGCGGGTGCTATCCTGTCCCGGGAGATTCCCGGTGGGAGAAAATGCATTCGATTTTCCGGTGTCTGATAGTGTTTCTCAAAAAAAGGCTTTTGAGACTCCGAGATCATCAATATTTCAGTATGGCTATCGCCTGAAAATACGGCTCTTTCATATCTCGCAAAATGCCTGTAACGAGGCAGCTGCCGATATATCCAGCTGCGCTGTGCCTGGGCCTTCTCCTCGTAACACGAATCTGCCGCATAATAGACATCGAGCCCCGGCATCTTGTTGAGGCCCACGACGCCATCCACAGGATCACTTCGCAAGGCATCCTGAACCCAGTCGAAAAATCGCTCATAGCGGGTATGATTGGTCAGTGCCTCGACAGGCACGATAATAACGTCGAATCCTTCCGGGATTTCACCGCGCCATGCGAGGGTGTAAACCCTGATGCGATGACCCCGGGTCTGGCACTCTGTCGCAATACGTATGAAATCACGTTGCAAACCGCCAAAAGGAAAATACTTGTAAAGGCAAAATGCCAGTTTCAGACGGGCTGAGGGTTTATTTTGCTGATTTGTAACTGTAATGCTTGCCAAACTGATTCCGGAGTTGTTCTTTCAAAACAAGGTGGGTAAATTTTACTTGAATAGTCTTCAGCCGCATACCGACAAATTCTTTTCCTGCACGGAATACATGGTAAGTGATCGCTCACTATCACCTCTTGTCGCTCTCCATGGACACCCGTCAGGTATGGACTCGTTGCGCCATACAGCGATACAAGTGGCAGGTTTAACGCGACAGCCAGGTGACCAAGTCCGGTATCGACAGAAACAGCCCCGGAGCAATCAGACATGGTCGAAGCCAATTCCTTCAGGTCCATCACCGACAAAACATGAGCGCTGGTTTCTCCAGCAATCAATTGCGCCCGTTGGGCCTCTTGCCTGTTGCCTGCCGGGATCACAACGGTATACCCATTTTCGAGTATGAGACGACATAGCAAACGCCAGGATTCCACCGGCCAGAGTTTAGATGCCCAGGTTGTGCCATGTAAGAGCATGATGTTTCTGCTATCTCCCCCTGGCTTTTTTATGGAATCCAGGCCGTAATCAGCGACGCCGCTGACTTCGTAACCAAGTATCCCGGCAAACAAGCGTCGCTGTCGTTCAACCGCGTGGAGATTTTTGTCAACACTGGTTGATTTTGAATAGGTTACTGCGGCAAGTGGTTCACGAGCTGATCGCCAATTAAAGCCTGATACCGACCCGGTTGATAGCAAGCCGACAATTGCACTCTTGACCAACCCCTGGGCATCGATGATCAAGTCAAATCGCTCGCGCCTGAGTCGCCTGATAAATTCACCAACTTCACCGCCTGAAAGAGAAGTCCGCCAGTTACCACGCCAGCGACGAACGGCAATTGGAATCACCTCGTCAACAAAAGGATGCATCCGGGGAATATCCTGAAAACCTTCTTCCACCACCCAGTGAAAGTGAATATCAGGCAAGGCGCGCCAGGCATCGACAACCGCCGGTAAAGTGTGGATTACGTCTCCCAGCGACGACATTTTGATCACCAACACCTTCACAAGACTTAACCCAATGCCTTATCGACAATGGGGTAAAGACGATCAGGCCTGAGCTTGTTCAGGCAATCCTTGTGCCCTAGCGGACAGTCCCTTTTAAAGCAGGGGCTGCAAGGCAATTCTTCACTGACGATAACCAGCTTTTGGGTTAACGGCGGCGTAAATTCCGGTGAGGTCGAACCGTAGATCACTGTCGTTGCGCAACCCACCGCCGCTGCAATATGCATCAGGCCAGAATCATTACTAACAACCAGGCTGGAAAGTGCAATCAGGTCGACAACATCCAGTAGCGTGGTTCTACCGGCAAGATTATGGCAATACTCGCCCTGCTTGATACCAGCTGAGATTTTATTCGCCACCATTTCATCCCTGGGCGAACCAAAAATCCACACCTGCATCCCTTTTTCTATGGCATAGTTGGCGAGAGCGGCATAGTGATCTTCCGGCCACTTTTTTGCATCTCCAAATTCCGCGCCCGGGCAAATACTCAAAGTGGGTCGATCCCTGTCCAGCCCTAGCCTGGACAAACACTCTCCCAGGTTTTTTTCATCTGTTGAAAGCGCTGGATAGGACAGGTCACCCGGAGTGATTTCTCCGAGACTGACAAAACGATCAACCATCCGCGGTAATCGCTTTTTATTCAATGGCCGAATGTCATTGAGTAAAAAGTAGCGTGATTCACCGAGAAAACCGGTACGTTTTTCAATGCCTGCAAAAAAAGGTACGAGTGCAGATTTTGCAGAGTTGGGTAACACAATCGCTTGTCTGTACATTTTGTGCTTGAGTGACTTTGCGAACCGCCAACGGTAGGACAATCGAAGTTCACCATGCCCAACATTAAACAGAATGCCCTTATTAACCTCCGGCATCCGTTCGACCACGGCCAGTGCAGCCGCAGGTGCCATCACGTCGATGACAGCATCGGGTCTGCTTGAAACCAGTGATTTGAATAACGTCTGCGCCATCACCATGTCACCAACCCAGGAAGGGCCAACAACAAGGATTCGATCTTCCATTAGCTTATTTGTTTGTCAGCGTTGACCACTCGGGATGTTCACCTCGCTTACCCATAACCTGATCAAAATACATCGTTTGTAACTTTTCAGTAATAGGCCCACGACCACCCGACCCTATGACACGGCCATCCAATTCACGGATGGGCAGCACTTCCGCTGCGGTTCCGGTGAAGAAGGCTTCATCTGCAACATAGACTTCATCACGCGTGATGCGTCTTTCCTTCACTTCCAGTCCCAACTCAGCCGCAAACGATATGACTGTATCGCGCGTTATACCTTCGAGACACGAGGCTAATTCGGGCGTTACCAGCTTACCTTTCTGAACCAGGAAGATATTTTCTCCGCTACCTTCAGCCACATAACCCTCGTTGTCCAGCAGCAAGGCTTCTTCGCATCCACTATCCAGCGCCTCTCTTAATGCCAGCATTGAGTTGATGTAGTTACCGTTAGCCTTCGCTTTACACATGGTAATGTTGACGTGGTGGCGCGTATAAGAGGAGGTTCTCACTTTGATGCCCTGTACACCGGCTTCGGGTGACATGTAGTTCGGCCATTCCCATGCAGCGACTATGCAGTGTGATTTTAGCCCTTCCGCCCTCAACCCCAGGGCTTCAGAACCATAAAAACACATGGGTCGCAGGTAAGCTTCCTTAAGATTATTTTCCCGAACAACCTGAATTTGCGCCTCAGCAATCTCTTTCCGGGTGAAGGGAATTGAAAAACGGAGTATATGTGCCGAATTGAATAACCTGTCTGTATGATCCTGCAATCGAAAAATGGCTGGACCCTGTTTTGTTGCATAAGCCCGGACACCTTCAAATACACCGAGGCCATAATGTAATGTGTGCGTCAACACGTGTATCTTTGCTTCTCTCCAGGGTACAAGTTCCCCATCGAACCAGATCACTCCATCTCTGTCAGCCAACGAGTCAGTCATCAGACTTTCCTATTTCATCATTTCGTAGTGGTGGATGTTTCAAGTTTCATATAATTATTCCAGATCGAAACCACGCCCTGTCGATACTCCTGAAGCTGGTCATATGAAGCCATCTCACCTCCTAGCCACTGATAGTGAACGGCAGAACGATATGCAAGGTAAGCATTTTGCAACAATTCAACTTCATCGGTTTTATAAAGGCCCAGTTCTCGTAGCTCGTCCAGCAATCGCATCTTGTCCGTCCAGCGGGTAAGCCTTGAAAATTGATGAGCCCAGGCGAGAACGGCGTATTGGACCATAAATTCGATATCAACAATAGCCCCGATATCATGTTTAAGATCAAATCCTGATAGCAAAACCCCCGCACCTTCTTTTACATCTTCATCATTGATCACAGGGTCGCTCGATAGATGCCTTCGCATTTTCTCTCTCATGCTGCATACATCCTGCTTGAGTGAATCATTATCCCTTTGCAGCGCTAGTACACGGCTGCGTATTTTCTCGAAACTCGCACCCAGGGCAGCGTCACCCGCGACATATCTCGCCCGGACTAATGCCTGATGTTCCCAGGTCCACGCATCCTGCTTTAAATATCGCTCATAGGATTTCGCAGTGGTGATCATCGGCCCCTTGTTGCCGGACGGGCGCAACCGCATGTCGACGTCATACAAGACTCCAAACCGGGTCATGGATGTCAGTATATGGATAATTCTCTGGGCAAGCCGGGAAAAAAACACATTATTGTTAATGCTCTTTTTACCATTTGTACTGCTGTGTATATCGCCTTCGACAAGAAACACCAGGTCCAGGTCCGATCCATAGGCAAGTTCAATCCCGCCCAATTTTCCATATGCGACAATCGCAAATTGACCGGATTGTGAAACATCTTCTTTATCCATGGGCAGGCCGTACCTGGCCACCAGTTGCTGCCACGCAAGATCGTAGGATTTCTGAAGAACCAGCTCGGCAATTACGGTCAGTGCATCGGATGCTTTCATCACTGGCAGAAAATCCAGTAGTTCGAAAACGGCTACCCGAAGGACAGCCGCTTTTTTGAATTGGCGCAAAGTATCCATCTGCGCTTCCAGATCATGATCTTCAAGGACCATCATCATTGTATTGAGCTCCGCTGCAAATTCATTTTTACCGAAGGAAATATTATTGGCATTTCTTCCCGTCAGCTCATACAACAATATTGGGAAGTCGCGCAGTTGGGTCGCAACCCAGGAGCTCATTGCACAAAGATCAACAGTACGTTTAAGAGCGTAGGCATTTTCAAGCAGGAATGCCAGATATGTGCTTCGGCGCAATATCGCTTCAATGACTGATAACAATCTTTCCATGGTTGTATCAGGATCTTGTTGGCGGGCAGCCAGGCTAAGAAGTACAGGCATTAATTTATTTACCCTGTCCCGCGCTATCTCTTGTAACTCGTCCACGCGAACGGCGAATTGAGATAATCTCTGTGCCGTATTGTCAGCGGCAGTAAATCCTGACTTGTTCAGGTATTCAATTGACTGAGGTGATTCCGGTTCGCCCCATACACTCAGCCAAAACAGATTCCCCTCCACAAGATTCTCAATTTCCGTTTGATTAGAACTCATCAGTGTCGCAAAATTTGTCCTGACTGCAGCACGATGTCCCTCTAGCTTCTGGAGATAGTCAGACCAGTTTGAAAAGCCCTTCACTTCCGCAAGGCGGGATTTTGATTTTTCGGATTCTGGCAACTTCTGGGTTTGCCTGTCATTTTCCCCCTGGATTGCGTGCTCTGAATTTCTAAAAAACACGTAAGCTGCATCCAGAGATGCGACATTTTCTTGCGGCAAATAGTTTTCCTCGGAAATAATCTGTAGAACCTTACGCAACCGCCGGTCTTGTAATCCCGGATGGTTGCCACCAAAAATCAACTGGTGCGCCTGTGCGATAAACTCGACCTCCCTGATTCCTCCGGGGCCTAATTTCAGATCCTGTTGCAAATCCTTTATTTCAACCTGCCGATTGATAAGACGTTTCATCTCCCGAAGCGATTCAATCGCTCCATAGTCCAGATGTTTTCGGTAAACGAAAGGTTTAAGCCAGTCCAGGAAATCTTCTCCCAGGGAAATGTCCCCTGCCACTGCCCTTGCCTTAATAAAAGCATACCTTTCCCAGTCGCGCCCCTGCTCCAGGAAATACTTTTCCATCGCAGCCCGGTGCAAAATTAAGGCGCCACTTTCACCGTAGGGTCGCAGGCGCATGTCCACCCTGAAAACAAATCCTTCATCGGTGCTGTTGTGAAGCGATGCAATCAACTGGCGGGAAGTTCGAAGAAAAAACTCAGTGTTGCTCATTGCCTTAGAACCAAGATGCGCCGTACCTTGCAAGTCGTACATAAAGATCAGGTCAATATCGGATGAAAGATTCAGTTCCCAGGCACCCAGTTTACCCAGTGCAATCACAGTCATTTTCTGGCTGACGCCACCTGGTGATTTAGGGACCCCATATTTTTCACAATTCACCTGATAGTGACGTTCCAGGCATATCGAGATGCAGACATCAGCGAGATCTGACAAGTCACGAGTCGTTTCATTGAGATCTGACAGTCTCGAAAAATCCCTGAAGATGATGCGGATCATTTCCCGGCGGCGAGTTTGCCGAAGTGCAGCATCAAACGCTGTGAGCTCGATGGACGTGCCATGCGCATTTCGTAACCGGTTAACCAGGTCACCTGTCCCATAAGATCTTTCCAGGTCACCACTTTCAGCAAGATTTCGAACAATGTCGGCATGACGAATTACAGCATGTTCTACATATTCACTTAGATTACAAACTCGACCAAATTGTTGTTTTCCTGTTTCTGTTAATCCCATCAACAGGTCATTCAATTTGGCGGCCACATCCAGATCCATACTAAATTTTTACCCTGTGCTTACTCGAAGCCAGAGAATGGTGCAACCCGAAGAACCTCTGCCACTGTTGTTTCGCCAGCAGCAACTTTTTGTGCGCCGCTTAAACGCAATGTTCTCATGCCTTCTTTCATTGCTGTAATTCGTAGTTTACCGATGTTGGTTTCCGCCCTAATATAGCTTTTTATACTATCTGTCATGGGTAATAGTTCATAGATTCCTTCCCGGCCCATATAGCCTGTGTCACGACACTCAAGACAACCGATTGGCTGGTACATCAGGGTTGGCATCTTCATTTTCCACGGGGTAGTCAGTACTTTCCAGCCATCAGCATCTAAATCACCGGGCGCCTTGCAATGCGGACACAGGGTACGGACCAGCCTTTGCGCCATGATGCCGAGAACTGTCGCCTTGATGAGGTAAGGTGCGACACCAAGCTCCAGCAATCTTGTAACAGCTGAAGGTGCATCATTAGTATGCAAAGTGGAGATGACAAGGTGACCGGTTAGTGCCGCCTGAATTGCCATCTCGGCGGTTTCCAAATCGCGGATCTCTCCCACCATAATGATATCCGGGTCTTGCCGCAGCAATGCCCGTACGCCATCCGCAAAGCCTAGACCAATGTTCGCCTGTACCTGCATCTGGTTGAAACTCGGCTCAACCATTTCAATCGGATCTTCGATAGTACAAACGTTGACCTCGTCGGTCGCTAACTGTTTCAAACTGGTGTAGAGCGTAGTTGTTTTGCCCGAACCTGTGGGACCTGTCACCAGGACAATTCCGGTCGGATTCTCGACCATGGTCTCCCAGCGCTTATAATCATTGTCCGCCAGGCCCAACTGCTCAAAAGTCTTGAGCAGAATATCAGGGTCAAAGATTCGCATGACCATCTTTTCACCATGCGCCGTAGGCAGGGTTGAGAGCCTCAATTCGATCTCATGTGCATCTGCAGTTTTTGTTTTAAGCCTGCCATCCTGCGGCCGTCTTTTTTCCGCAACGTCCATTCGACCAAGTGTCTTCAAACGGCTGGTGACTGCCGTCATAACAGGAGGTGGCAGCTCGTACACAGTGTGCAGAACGCCATCGATTCGGAATCGAACTTTGCCCTTATCCCGCCGGGGTTCCAGGTGAATATCACTCGCTCTTTGGGTAATCGCATAGTTTAACAACCAATCAACAATATTGACGATGTGCGAATCATTCGCTTCCATCGCATCGAGTTGCCCAAGCTCTAACAACTGCTCGAGGTTACCTAGTGTACTGGCATTGAGCCCCTGTGCTGTCGCCTGGCTTACGGACCTGACCATGGTGTAGAACTCAGTCGTGTAGCGCCTGATATCCGCAGGATTAGCAATCATGCGCGTAATGGTTTTACCCGGTTGTGATTGGCTTATTGTCGCTTCCCACGACGAGATATATGGCTGTGCACTCACGATGATAACCTCGTCATCGAGCACATCGATGGCAAGAATCTGGTGCCGCCGTGCAAATTCTGAAGACATCACTTTCGTGACGACCATGGAATCTATTTTTAATGGATCAATTCGTTTGTAAGGTTGATTGGCTTTTTCGCACAACCATAAAGTCAGTGTCTCCACGTCAAGGAATTGGCCTGGGTTTTTCTGGTCAGACGCCGCATCTTCGCCAATTATCTCTAGCGGATGCCAGTTAAGCTGTTCTTTCGATCTGGTCTTTAGGCTGAGTAGATCTGCATCACTGACGGACAGCCTGCCGTCCGCTACCAGGTCATTAAGCAGGGAGCGAAGGTTTAGGGAAATATCCGGCTTGAAAGCGTTCTCTTCCTGAGAGCTCACAACACACCTCTAACATTATCGTGGATTCGAGCTGACAAATCTTACACCTTTTCTGCTGGCTTTTCCCTTGACCCGGACCAACAACTACGGGGGCCCGACAGAATCGCGATCAAACCGTTGTAGCCAAAAAAAGAATATAAAAGATTGATCAGCCCAGTTCATTCTTGTACTACAAGAGGTGTCCTCGTTGATTCCAGATTCAAAACAGGCATTGCTCAGTCCGGGCCAACAGCATTCAAGAAAATTGCTACACTAGCTTGTATCCACCGGTCAATAACAAGCAGAAAACCATGCTACGCAGCCCTGAACTAAAGGAAATGATTGCCAGGCTTATTGCCACCCCCTCAATCAGTAGCACTAATGCGCAATTCGACCAGAGTAATCTCGATGTGATCAATACCCTGGCGAATTGGCTACAGCCCCTGGGATTCGAAATTAGTATCAACCCGATACCGGGTAAACAACACAAGGCAAACCTGGTAGCAGTACGCGGTAAAGGAGATAACGCCCTGGTTCTATCAGGTCATACAGATACAGTGCCGGTAGATGAAGCTCTGTGGGAAAGTGACCCATTTTTGCTGAACGAAAAAAACGATCGATGGTACGGACTAGGCAGTTGCGATATGAAGAGTTTCTTCGCGCTCGGGATTGAAGCAGTCCGCCCGTTACTGGATAAGGATTTCACTCACCCGTTAATCTTCCTCGCCACCGCAGATGAGGAGTCTTCCATGAGCGGCGCCAGGGCGTTATCTGCTGCCGAATTATGTCATGCCCGATTCGCCATGATTGGTGAGCCCACTAATCTCAAACCGGTAAATCAACACAAAGGCATTATGATGGCACGTGTCCAGATCACAGGCACTTCCGGGCATTCATCCAACCCTGAACTTGGAAGTAACGCCCTGGATGGCACTGCACTCGTGATCGAGGAATTGATCAACTATAGGAATGAATTGAAATCTGAGCATACCAACACTGAATTCGCTGTGGCCTATCCAACCCTCAACCTGGGATGTATTCACGGCGGCGACAGTCCCAATCGAATCTGTGGCCGCGTCGAGCTCTCGTTTGATGTGCGCGTCCTGCCCGGCATGGACAATGGTGAGGTTTTGCGGAACATCGGGGAACGCCTGAACGCCAGGTTGAGCAACCATGACCTGAAATGCGACGTGGAACTGTTACATGCGGCTGTCCCCTCCTTTAACAATGACCAGGATGAACTTCTGAAGACCATGGAACAATTATCCGGCCAACCCGCCGGACCGGTAGCCTTCGCCACCGAAGCGCCGTTTCTGAAAAACCTGGGCATGGAGACGGTCGTTTTAGGGCCTGGCTCAATCGACCAGGCACATCAGCCGAACGAATACATTCCCCTCAACCAACTTGAGCCTACAATTGATATAATTCGAAGCACAGTTTCCCGCTATTGTTGTGCCAGGTAAATTTTAACAGTATGAGCGACAACCAGACTCACATTAATTGGTTCCGAGATTCCTCGCCCTACATCAACGCCCACAGGCATAAGACATTTGTTTTATATCTTGATGGTGCTGCGCTGGAATCACCGAATTTACCGAATATCATTAGCGATATTGCCTTGCTTAGCAGTCTGGGTGTCAGACTGGTATTGGTTCACGGCGCGGTTCCGCAAATAGATCGTCGCCTGACGGCGCATTCCAAATCCTGGGAGTCAATGGACGGCAAACGAATTACCACACCCGAACTGCTGAAAGATGTGATAGAAGCCATCGGTGGCGTCAAGGCAGAAATTGAAGCGAAATTGAGTATGGGCCTTGTCAATTCGCCCATGCATGGCGCCGATATCGTCGTTACCTCTGGAAATTTTGTCAAGGCCAGGCCACTGGGCATTGTCGATGGAAAAGACTTTCATAATACAGGTATAACAAGACGAGTAAACAGTGCCGCTATTAACCAACAATTAGATAATGGCGCTGTCGTCCTGATATCCCCGGTTGGATATTCACCTTCAGGAGAGATTTTCAACCTCGATTCAATCACGCTGGCCGCCGACGTCGCCATTGCTTTGACCGCCAACAAACTCATCTTCTTCAGCGCCCAAGCCGGGATTACGGATGCAGATGGCAATGTCATCAGTGAACTGCAGGTTGGCAATAGTAATCTTTTGCCAGCCAACACCAGTGCGATAGATGAAATACTTCTTTCACTTACCAGCAAGGCCTGCCAAAAAAATGTTAACCGCTGTCATATCGTGAGTTACATGAACGACGGGGCACTACTCGAAGAACTCTTTACACGTGATGGTTCCGGTACCCAAATCGTAAAAGTCAGTTATGAGCAGGTACGGCCAGCCACGTCTGATGATGTAGCCGGTATAATTGAGCTGATTGAACCTCTTGAAGAATCTGGCGTACTGGTTAAAAGATCCAGGGAACTGATCGAGTCGGAGGTGGAGCAGTTCACCGTGATTGAAAGAGACGGCTTGATTGTCAGCTGCGGTGCACTTAATCCCTTCGGCAACAAAGGCGAACTTGCCTGCCTTGCAACCCACGCAGAGTACAGGGACAAAGATCGGGGTGAATTATTGTTGGCTGCAATTGAACATCGCGCGCGCGAACTGGCGCTATCGAGTTTATTCGTCCTGACAACTCACTCCGCCCACTGGTTTACAGAGCGCGGCTTCGTCGAAGAAAACATCTCTGAACTACCTGAAGGTCGAAAATCCTTGTACAACTACCAGCGTAATTCCAAGCTCTTTGTGAAATCACTTTAACGATTGCAGTCATATTTTTACCTGCTAACAGGTTCGATATCATCGTCCGGATAATGACAAACATCTGCGCCTGGCCTGCGTGACCCGATTACAAGATAGGTCACTGCAACTTTTGATTTGTTCACTAATTGATGGGCCTTCTCACATCCGGCCGGAATTCCTGCAAATGAGCCTTCCTAAAGCGGGTAGGCCTGCACAAATTTTACCAGCGCTTTGACATTCTCAACCGGAGTCTCCGGAATAATGCCATGGCCGAGATTGAATATGTGGCCGGGGCGACCATTGACTTCATCGAGCAGTTCTTTTGCTTTTCTCTCCACCGAAGATTTATCCGCGCATAAAACGATTGGGTCCATATTACCCTGCACCGATTTCACTCCAATTTTATCCCAACTTTCAACCAGAGGTGCGCGCCAATCCAACGCCATCACATCACCACCAGCCTGCGCCATCATGGGCAGTAAAGCGGGGTTGCCTGTCCCGAAATGGATAATGGGCACCCGACCAGATATATTTTCGATCAATCTTTTGCTATGGGGTAAAACATATTCAAGGTAGTCTGCCGGTGAAAGACAGCCTACCCAGCTGTCGAAAATCTGCACTGCCTGTACACCGGAGTCGATTTGATAGTTCAGGTAATCGATAGCGATGGTCGTTATCTTCGTCAGGAGTTCATTCCAGGCAACAGCATCACCGTACATCAATTGTTTGACAAACACGTAGTTGCGAGAACCCTTTCCCTCGATCGCATAGGAAGCCAGGGTGAAGGGTGCCCCGCCAAAACCGATGAGTGGAATATCTGCCGGTAGCTCATTACGTATTAAATGAATCGCCTCGGCAATATAGGGCATGGATTCTGCCGCACCCTGTATCTTGATGGCATCAATATCAGCGCCACTTCTAACGGGATTTTCAATATTGGGGCCAACACCAGGAATGTAGTCCAGGCGCAATCCCATGGGTTCTAAAATGGGCAGGAGGTCTGCGAATAAGATCGCAGCATCGACACCAAGAATTCTCTGTGCATCACAGGTAACCTGGGCGGCAAGGCGTGGAGTCTTGAAAAAATCGAGGCTTTTGGTCGACCCTTTTACATCATGATATTCCTGCATATACCGGCCAGCCTGTCGGTTAAGCCATATCGGTGTATGGTCGGTTTTCTCACCCCGGCAAGCCTTGAGAAAGGTCGAATTGTGCAGCACCGCTTCCATAACTTTTCCAATTGAGTCTTCGAGCGCGAATTATACCCGTGGATACCAACCTGTGTTAAATATCCTGCGCTTATTAACTCTTGTTCAGTCGTTTAACCTCATTAACCCGCACTTAACAACTGCAGATCAGGCGAGTCAATTGTGGTATCGGATTCCCTGATATTAAGAATTGCAACCACTGATATCTCCCCTGCTATGCCTTTAACCCGGATAGGCCGCTTGATCTTGCCGACAACATCACGCTGCACCAATGCCCAGGTATCAGCGGAGACAAGGATTTCATCTCTGCCCGCGGCACCTTCCAGCCTGCTGGCCAGGTTCACTACCCCTCCAATGGCGGTATAGTCCATCCGTTGTCTGGAACCAAAGTTGCCCACAGCGCTGTAACCTGAATGTATGCCCATGCGGATGTGGAATCCTGAAGGAAATCCTTCCGAGCGCCACCTGTCCCTTAGACCTTCAAGACTGGTGCGCATTGCTATTGCCATTCGCACACAACATATCGCATCCTGGACGGCTCCTCTTGATTCAGGCGCACCAAAGAAAATCATGACGCCATCACCAATAAATTTGTCTACCGTACCACCATAGGCGATAGCCACTTCTGCCATTTCATCAAGGTAGTCATTTAAAATTCGAGTCATCGTTGTTTCAGGAAAATTATCCATCATGCTCGTGAAACCCTCTATGTCGGAAAAGAAGACACTGAGTTTCTTCCGGGAGGTGGGAATCGTCCCGGTTGCCTCCAGGCAAGAGACTAACTGGGATGGAACGTACGGGCGTAACCTGTCGAAGGTCCTCTGCAACAAAGTTTTTTCTTGAACCGATGCCCGTCTTTTGTTCACAAGGTCTGAAGTCTCGACAAACCCCAGAGAAGCGACCAGGCCACCGAAAGCAATGATGAGCATGGAAGAAAGAATATTGGTGATCAAGCGACCTTCAACAAATGGTTCTGGAGACAACAACAAGAAGCACAAGCAGATCGATAGAAGGAGTGAAGCAAGATTGATTAATAGAAAACCAGGCTTTGCGATCATCAAGGTACTCATGACCAACCCACTCACGAATGCAATACTGGCCAGTGCGTTGAATTCCACCACAACGATCATTAAACCGATCAGCCAGCCATCCACCAATAATGCAACACGCCCACCCTGGGCTGTATTTTTTAGCAATCCGAAAAAATAGTAATTCAGGTGCGGGTGGGCAAGTAGAAAAACAAGGAACAACGAATGCGGGAATGAAAATCCCGTATACAACATTTTGCTGCCCAATATCACTGCAGCGACCGCATAGGCAAATACCCTGGGGTGGTAAGTTGCCTCTATCAGGTGATGAAAGTTTCCGCCCATAGCCATGAACACATCATGGCGCAATGGTTGGGATTGTGAATCAGATTGATCTTAAAATGATGTGGGAAATTGACCCCGCCTGCTGTCAGATGTATCTGCATGCGCTGGCAGATAATAGAGACCCCTGCATCAAGACCCAAAAACAAGATCCATTTCTTTAACACTTTCGACATCAACATCATAATCAACACCGTCAAAACCAAAGCCGTACATTTCCAGAAAAGCCTGCCGATAACCCGCAAAATCCGTCAGGGTACCCAGAGTCTCGTTGGTCACCGATGTCCAGTTTTCCTTCACATACGCCTGAATTTCAGGTGCTAATTCAAGATCATCCATACGAATTCGCTTTTCATCATCTTCCCTGAGTTCACCTGGTGAAAATAATTGGGTCGAAAATAGCCGGGTTGTTTGCTCTATGCAGCCTTCATGTGTACCTGCTTCTTTCATTGCCTTGAATAACAGGGAAAGGTAGACAGCCATTCCTGGAATCGCTGATGCGGCCTGGGTAAGCAAGCCCTTCATGACGACCACATGTGCGGCCCCGTTAACTTTATCCATGGGCCCCTGCAGCGCCGTGCGGGCTCGATCCAGGTCTTCTTTGGCCTTACCAATGGTACCGTGATAATAAATTGGCCAGGTCACTTCGCTGCCAAGATAGGTATAGTTAGTTGTAATGCAACCATCTGCCAACACGTTCGCCTCGAGCAATGCATTGATCCAGAGCTCCCAGTCTTCACCGCCCATTACCTTGATCGTGTCTGCGACTTCCTCCGCATTCGCCGGCTCAAGACTAACGCTTCGAAGTTCCCCGGATTTGAAATCAATGGTGTAACCATCGAAGGGTTCGCCAATTGGCTTGAGTGTTGATTTAACGATGGAACCATCGCTGAGCTGTCTTGCTGGCGCTGCAACCGAGTAAATCACCATATCTATTTGCCCAAGATCGTCTTTGATCAATTTAACGGTCGCCTGTTTCACCTCATCGGAAAAGGCATCACCGTTGATGTTCTTCGCGTAGTTACCTTGCTGGGTTGCCTTCTCGGTAAAAGCACACGTTTTATACCAGCCCGGGGATGCAGTCCGGTTCCTGATAGCTGGTCTTTCAAAAAAGACTCCAATGGTCGAAGCACCGCAACCAAAGGCAGCTGTAATTCTCGATGCCAGGCCATACCCTCCAGAGGCGCCAATGACCAGTACACGTTTTGGACCACCCTCAATGGCACCCTGTCCAGTCACATAATCAATCTGCTGTTGGACGTCCCTGGCACAACCATCGGGATGTGACGTTGTACAAATGAAGCCTTTAATTCTTGGTTTGATGATCATAGCGTCTCTGTAATTTAATCCCGTTTACGGTTGAAATGGCTATTTACCGGCGAGGAACGCTCGCATTTCGATAGCTAAAGAATAGAAATGTAATGCCGAATAGTATCATTGGCAAGGAGAGGAGTTGACCCTGTGTTATCCAGTTGAAGGCAACAAACCCCATGTGGTCATCCGGTTGCCGAAAAAATTCCGAGATGACCCTGAGGGAACCATAACTGATGAGGAATAAACCCGATACCGCCATCGTTGGCCTCGAACGCGAGGCGAACACCCATATGATAGCGAACAGTACAGGGCCTTCCAGGACAGCCTGATACAAGCTGGACGGATGTCGACCAACGACCTCACCAGGGTAAATCACTGCCCAGGGAACATCGGTCATTCGTCCGGGAAGCTCTGCATTGATAAAATTTCCAATCCGGCCGCAACCCAGCCCCAGAGGAATGCAGGGAGCGATAAAGTCCATTACCTCGAAGTAGCCACGCTTGTATTTTTTCGCGTAAAAGAAGAGGGCAATGAAGACGCCAAGCATACCGCCGTGGAATGACATGCCCCCCTTCCATAGTTGGAAAATTATCAGGGGGTCTTCAGCAACGGAGGCATAACCGTAGAACAACATATAACCGATCCTGCCACCCAGGATAACGCCAAGCACGCCATAAAAAATGACATCCGAGATAGCTTCATCTGACCAACCCAGATTTTGGCGCCGACTTCTGAAGCCCAGACTCCACCATGCCAGGGAAATCCCTACGAGGTAACTGAGGGCATACCAGTGGATACTCAAGGGACCAAGGCTAATAGCGACAGGATCAAACTGCGGATAGTGCCACATGACAATTCTCTGTTCCGGTAATGAGCGCATTATCACGTAACTTGAAGCTCTGATAAACTCCCGTTGTTCTATATTTCATGTTTTTCAAATCGCATTATGTGTCTGATACTTTTTGGCGTGCAGCCAAATCAAAATCTACGCCTGGTTGTTGCAGCCAATCGGGATGAGTTTTATGGCCGTCCGGCTAGCAGGGCGCACTATTGGCCTGATCATCCCGGGGTGCTCGCTGGCCGTGACCTGCAAATGAAGGGCACCTGGTTGGGCATCTCCAAAAATGGCCGGTTTGCGGCCGTCACCAATTTCCGGGAAACGCCACCTGAACCCATACCCCCGCGTTCCCGGGGAGACCTGACAACAGAATTTCTCACTTCAGATCGTCCTGTCGAGGACTACATAAATGAAATCCAGGGTCGATTTGACGAGTATCGCGGCTTTAACCTCATCCTTGATGATGGCATGGATACCTACTACTACAGCAATCGTGCACAGGATGTGATCAGGCTCGAACCGGGATTCTACGGTTTGAGCAACCAGCTACTCGATTGCGATTGGCCCAAGGTGATCAAGGGCCGTGAAAAACTATCACAACTCACCGCAGATATTTCTGACATTGATACCTTACATTTAGAACTGTTTAATCTGCTTGAGGATAAAGGTGACGAAGAAGCTTTTTCAAACAGCTTCATTGCCACGGCTGAGTATGGTACCTGCGCGGCCACGGTACTGACCATCACCAGGGATGGGCAAGCCAGATTCCAGGAGCAAGGTTTCTCCGAAAATGGACGGATAGAGCAACTCAAAAGCTATCGACTGGCGCTCTAGTCTGCGTAATTCAGCAAGGAACACTTATTGTAACTGGAGCCAACGAAACAGCAGGGCCGCCCTTGTGAATTATGCGGGCCAGTTCATTATGGCGCTCATCCAACAGTTACCCGAAACAGAGTGCTGTCTGCTGGAGATGACTACTCCGGTACGATGTTCCTGGTCATTAATATCGCCTGGTTCGAACGATCTGACCCAGGCCTGCCTGCCTCATTTCATCATCAACATATTCTTTGATTGAATTGGCATTGTCCATTTTCAGGACCTTGTCCAAAATCTTGATTGACTTCGCGTAGGTGATGGTTGTCAGCGCTCTCTTTACCAATAAAAGATTGGGTGAGTTCATGGACAACACATCGTAACCCATGGCCATCAGCAATAGCGCGGCTGAGGGGTTGCCTGCCATTTCTCCACAAATTCCAACGCCCGTTCTCTCAATGTGGGCCGCATCAACAACTTGCTTCAAGGCCTGCAAGACGGCTGGATGAAATTCCTGGTAGAGATCAGCGACCCGTGAGTTGTTACGATCCACGGCCAGCATATATTGCACCAGATCATTGCTACCCACATTGAGAAAATCTACCTTTCTGGCAATTTCCCGGGCCTGGTAAACCGCAGCCGGCACTTCAATCATAACGCCCACATCCGGCATTTTGACTTCTACGCCTTCTTCAACAAGCTCCCTATAACACCGGTCTATTAGCGCTTTGGCTTCATCAATTTCTGCGAGGTTACTCACCATTGGCAACATAATTCTCAAATGAGCATTGATTCCTTCATTTGCGCTAATCATCGCCCTGATCTGGGCAATAAATATTTCGGGGTGATCCAGAGTGACCCTGATGCCCCTCCAGCCGAGGAAAGGGTTCTCCTCTTCTATCGGAAAGTAAGGCAGTGATTTATCACCGCCAATATCCAGCGTTCGCATCGTTACCTGGCGCGGTGCAAATGCGAGTAAATGTTCCCGGTATATGAGCCTTTGCTCTTCTTCAGTGGGGAAGGTTTCGCTCATCATGAAATGGACTTCAGTCCGATACAAACCCACACCTTCTGCACCGCGATCAAGTGACCTTGCCACATCCGTCATCAGCCCGGTATTAACCCAAAGGCGAACCCTGTGACCATCGGGCGTGACGCACCTTTTATCCTTCAACTCTTCCAGGCCTTCAACCAGGGTGGCTTCATCCCTAACGACTTTCCTATAGTAAGCCAGGTGCTCTTCGGCAGGATGGGTAATCACACGTCCCTCGAAGCCATCGATGATCATCGGTTTCCCATCAACCAGCTTGCTTGGCAATTCCTCAACGCCCATCACCGTGGGAACACCCATGGCTTCTGCCAGAATGGCAACATGGGAGTTTCCGGACCCCTTTACAGAGACAAAGCCGACTAATCTGTCCCGTGGAACAACTGCAAGATCGGCTGGTGCCAAATCCTCACTCACAAGAATGGTTGCCTTCGGATACCTGGGCTTTCGCGTATCACTGGTCTGCAGACTGGCTAACACCCTTGTACCCAGGTCACGAACATCTGCGCCTCGCTCTCGCAAATACTCATCTTCCATGGCCTGAAAATTAGCGACATGTTCCAAAATAACCTTGCTCAATGCACTTTGTGCCCACTCACCTTGCTTGATTCGAACGATCACTTCACCGCTGATTGCCGCGTCATCCAGGATGTGCAAGTAAGCGTCGAATAAGGCCAGTTCTTCCGGTCCCAGTTGGTCAGACAGCTTTCCGGATGTGCTTCTAATTTCCTCACGCGTCTTTTCCACGGCCCGCTCAAACAGTGCTATTTCTTTATCAATGTTCCGGGTTTTCCTGACTGGAACATTATCCAATTCAGCCCGGGAATAGAGGGTTACAGCTGTACCAATTGCGACACCCGGCGCCCCGGAAGTGCCTTCGAAAATGATTGCAGGTTTCTTTCTTGAGCCGGAAAGAGACAGGGAACCCGTTGCCTGGGCATTGGCGATAACACCCGCTATCAATGCCGAGAGCGTAATCAGAAATGCTTCTTCGCTCTCATCATAGCGGCGAGCTTCTTGCTGCTGTACCACCAGTACACCCAGTATTTTTCTCGAGTGAATAATCGGAACACCGAGGAAAGAGTGAAATCTGTCCTCTCCTATTTCCTTAATATAGTGGTTCCTGGGATGGCTCTGGGCATCCTCAAGGTTTACCGGCTCGGCTCTCTCAACAACATATCCAACCAATCCCTCATGAATACCCAACCGTACCTTGCCAATGGCATCGGGATTAAGACCTCGCGTCGCCATAAAGACATACTGTTTATTTTTCTCGTCCAGAAGATAGACACTGCAGACTTCTGTCGCCATCGCTGCGCTGACACGTTCTACAATAATCTCCAATGCAGAGGTTAAATCCTTTGCAGCATTGACTTCCTGCGTTACACGGCGAAGTACTTCAAGCATAGTAATTCAGGCACCTCGAAATTCCTGGCGCTAACTCTTTCATCGCTTTCCGGTAAACCTCTTGCTTGAAGGACACCACCTGGCCCAATGGATACCAATAGCTTACCCAACGCCAGTGATCAAACTCCGGTGTGTCGGAATGAGTAAAAGAAACCGCCTTATCTTCTGCAAGCATCTTCAGCAAGTACCACCTTTGTTTTTGGCCTATGAACGATGATGAATTCTGGCGCAGCATTCGTCTGGGTAGTTTATATCTTAACCAGCCACGTGTTGAACCCACAATTTGAACCTGATCAGGATCCAGACCCGTTTCTTCTTTCAGTTCTCGATATAGCGCTTCTTCAACAGTTTCGTTGGAATGGATCCCTCCCTGGGGAAATTGCCAGGCATCCTGGCCGACGCGACGAGCCCAGAGAACCTGCCCCTGGTCATTCGCAACGATAATTCCCACGTTTGGCCGGTAACCATCTTGATCAATCACAAGGGACATCCTTTGTTCTAATTTTGATTCATTGTCCCTGAATCTGCTATTTTGAGCAATGAGGGCATTTTAAGCCCTAAATGCCTCTCTCTTACCCGATTTTAGCTGCATTTATGGCAGGGTTGAGGCTGATGAAGTGTTTCTACACAGCAGGAGTACCCGTGACGCTCGCGATATTTGATCTTGATGAAACCCCGATTTCTTCGGACAACGTTCATGAATGGTGTCAATTTCCAGTAAATAAGTGCCTGGTGGATCCGGACGAGCGTTTAAAGGCAGCTGCTGAAGAGAATTGCTGGCAGGCAATCTCTCTCAGGAATCAACATTGAAACGGCTAGTCCTGCTGTTCGTTTTCTTGTTGGCCGGGTGTGATGGTCGGGAAGATGGACAATCCGCTGACGAACATCTGGTCGACTCAATCGACCCGGAAAATGTCGTTCAAGTCTTCAAGCAATTCGAGCGGGTAGAGTCTAACCATGCACATGCGGGTCTTATCAGCCTGGACAACCTGGGTCGTTCAGTCACTCAATTCCTGAGTAATCCTGATCCAGCGAGTCAGCACGACATGAAACAGCAATGGCTGCAAGCCCATAGGGATTATTTGCAGGAAAATTTTTTTACGCTGGCTGATCAATCTCAGCTTTTATTTCAGATTGATGCCTGGCCAATCCAGGCGGGTTTCCTTGACTCGATCAAAGACTACCCCCAGAGCGGGATTATCAATGACTTCACCGTCACTATTGATCCAGATTCGCTCCAGGAACAACACGGCATTACGGATTCACGAGAGGTAAGCCTTGGTTTTCATGCCCTGGAATTTCTAATCTTCAATCGAACCGCGGATGATTTCAGTTTATCAAACGATAAAATAAAGCTGCGCAGAAGACAGGTAATGAAAATCATTCTTGATCTATTGACCAGGGACATTAATTTGGCTTTTCTGGAAAATCGCAAGGCCAATAGAGACTTCCTTTCTGACCTCGAAGGTAAAGATCGTGAAGATCCCGATGGACTCAGGCTGGTCATACGGACACTTCACACAAGGGTGCAACTTCTCTTTTCTGAAGTAATCTACATCGGTGATGGTGACGCCGGGCATTCCAGCTTCAGCCGATCATCGTGGGTCAATTTGAGAAGCCAGATCGCTGTGTTGAACGAATTATCCGGGCAGCAATCCGGGTTAAGGAAAATATTTGAGACACTGGATCAGAGAACGGCTCACGACTATGATTTAACGCTCACCGAAGCCATGGAAATTCTTTCCCAGGACAATCCTGTGGCCGAAAAGGCTGCCCGTATTCCTTTGCTGTTTGCCGCGCTTGGTCATCAGCTTGGTGATCTGGAAATTGTTCTCAGAAACAGCGCCAATCAATAGCGTTTTTGGTGGATTGAGCCGTTATCAATAGTGCTATTGAAATTAAGACACAATCCGGGAACCACGTGCCGCCTACTTAGCCAGTACCAAATCAAGTTCTCTGGCGGCTTTGACATCATCAAGACGTCTGACCGGCATTGTAAAAGGTGCGCCTGTGACAGTCTCTGGTGAATGATGGGCCTCATCAAGAATACGCTTCATTGCGTCCACAAAACCATCTATTTCCTCCCGACTTTCTGTTTCTGTAGGTTCAATCAGCCAGCACTCAGGAATCAACAGCGGAAAGTAGGTAGTGGGTGCATGATAGCCATAGTCCAGTATCCGCTTCGCAAAATCCATGGCATTGACCCCGAGTTCCTTCGCTTCATTTGACAAGGTAATGATAAATTCATGGGTTGCTCGCCGCCGGGGATAAGCGAGCTTAAATCCAGCATCCTCCATCCGCCGTGCCATATAATTCGCATTTAATGTGGCATATTCACCTACCCTGTGCATGCCTTCCCGACCCAGTAACCGCGCATAAGCATAGGCTCGCAAGAGAATTCCCGCATTGCCCATAAATGCAGATAGATTACCTATCGTGTCCGGGATATCTTCTTCATTGCACCAGAAATAAAAGTCACTTCCGTCTTCGTCACGCTTGCCGACGATAGGTGTCGGTATGAATGGTGCAAGCCGTGAACCCACACCCACGGGCCCTGAACCTGGACCGCCACCGCCGTGAGGAGTCGCGAATGTCTTGTGCAGGTTCATGTGCAGCACATCAAAACCCATGTCGCCCGGTTTAACTTTTCCCAGGATGGCATTGAGATTTGCGCCATCGTAGTAAAGTAATCCTCCGGCCTCATGAACGACAGCAGCAATTTCCTTTATCTGCCTTTCAAAAACGCCGCATGTGGATGGATTGGTCATCATCAGACCCGCAGTTTGCGGGCCGACTGCTGCTTTTAGTTCAGCAAGGTCTACATCACCCTCATCCGTCACCGCTATTTCCCGGACCCTGTAACCACACATTACCGCCGTCGCAGGATTAGTCCCGTGAGCGGTGGAAGGGATCAGTATTTCGCATCGTTGAACATCTTTATTCTTTTCATGGTATGCACGAATCATTGCCACACCGGCAAATTCACCCTGTGCTCCAGCCATGGGTGTCAGCGAAATCGCCTGCATGCCCGTCACGTCTTTCAAATACTCCTGCAGTTCATACAAGCAATGCATAAAACCCTGGCTCTGAGCTTCCGGCGCCAGGGGGTGCCTGTTCAGGAACCCGGGAATACTCGCGGCCTTGTGAACCCCTCTCGGGTTGTATTTCATTGTGCAGGAACCGAGGGGATAGAACTCACCGTCAATTGAAAAATTTTTCTTGGAAAGATTAGTATAATGTCGAACTACCTGAAGTTCCGATACCTCGGGTAGTCCAGCGGGTTCGGAGCGCAAATGCGCCGTCGGTATATCTGTAATGGCGCCGGATTTCCTGTACTGTGCTTTGGCGCTTCGTCCCTTACTGCCCATCTCGTATATCAACATTTGCTAAGCCTCCAGGGCCAGGGTGAGAGACGAGATAAAATGATCGATATCACTGTCTGTTTTTGTTTCTGTCACATTAACCAGCAGGCAATCACCCAGGCTAGTATCCATCTCGCCCAGGTCAAAACCGCCGAGGACATCTTGTTTTGCCAAAGCAGTAACGACCTCTTTGGCCGGGATGGGTAACTTCACAGCCGCTTCATGGAAGTAAGGGCCAGGAAACCTCAACTCCACCCCCTGAATGCCAATGACGCGATCTAACAAGGACATCAATCCGCGATGACTTTGCTTCGCTACTTCATGGAGCCCTTCATCACCCATCAGGCTCATGTAGATCACAGCGGCGGTAACCAACAATCCCTGGTTCGTACAAATATTCGAAGTTGCCTTGGCACGGCGAATATGCTGCTCCCTGGCTTGCAACGTTAAGGTAAAACCTTCCTTCCCATCGAGATCAATTGTGCGACCGATAATTCTCCCGGGCATCTGCCTGATAACAGCTTGTTTACAGCACATAAACCCAAGATACGGGCCGCCGGAAGATACAGGTATACCAAGCGGCTGACCTTCTCCTACAACAATATCAGCGCCACTCTCTCCCCAGCTGCCTGGTGGGGTTAGCAATCCCAGCGCCATTGGATTGACCACGCCAATAACAAGCGCTCCCTCTTTATGAGCCCAGTCGGTGAGCGTATCGACATCTTCGAGGCCTCCAAAAAAATTTGGGTAGGGAATAACCAGGGCCGCATAGTCCTCACCAGAAGGAAGCGCAGTCGTATCAAGCTTACCGGTCACTTGATCCCAACCGGCAATTTCTATTTCAATATTTTGTGGGCCGACAATTACCCGACAAGCCGAGATATATCTTGGATGTACGTTACCGGCACACAGCACTTTTTTTGATTTCGATTTCCTGTTCGCCCTCACTGCCATCAGGATCGCTTCGGCCAGTGCGGAAGCACCGTCGTACACTGAAGCGTTTGCAAGGTCCATCCCGGTTAATCGGGAAATCATCGTCTGGAATTCATAAATTAACTGCAAGGTACCCTGGCTGGCTTCTGCCTGATAGGGCGTATAGGCCGTCAAAAATTCGCCTCGGCTGACAAGATCCCACACCGCGCCAGGAATGTGATGTTCATAAGCACCAGCACCGAGGAATGACAAGGACACTTCATCGCTCCTGGCTCGTTCATTCATTAATCGCAACAATTCCATTTCTGAAATACTCGTCGGAGTCTGTTCTAATTCACCTGCCCTGAGATCGTTGGGAATTTCATCGAACAGTTCTTCAATTGATTTCACACCAATAGCATCCAGCATGATTCGCTCGTCTTCAATGGTATGTGGCACAAAAGGCATCGCTTGTGTCCTCCAGGTAGTACTAGAATTATTTAGAAATATTTGGCAAGTGGCGCGAAGGTTATCTGTATCTTAACGATTGCATAGGCTCCGTCCGTTCGACCAGAATCTCACTCTTGCCGTTAAGGAAACATGGCTGACCAATCGATATCGCTCGTTTCAGTTGCAGCAGAATCTGTCCAGGCGCCGCAACTTTTCCGATGGCAATTGTGCCTTGCGTCCGTCTCGCGTTAATCTTCATTTTCACAAATTTTTTGGTAGTCCCCGGCGCTGAGAAGAGATTCCAGGTCGTCACTATTCACCGGCGCCAGCTTATAAAACCATCCTTTAAGGTGAGGGGAATCGTTGACTATTTCCGGGGAATCTTCCAGTTCAGTATTAATTTCAGTAACCGTACCCGCGATCGGCGCATAGACGTCTGATGCCGCTTTTACCGATTCAACCACACCCGCTTCATCTCCAGCCTCCAGAACAGCCCCTTCTTCCGGCAATTCAACATAAACAACATCACCCAATGCTTCCTGTGCATGATCGGAGATACCGATCGTTACATTGCCATCTTCATCGAGTCGTGCCCACTCATGCGTTTTCGCATACCTCAGGTCTTCTGGAAATTCTGCCATGATATTATTCCTTGTCTAACAATACTATTGCGTTTTTAAATCAATTTATAAACCTGTTTGCCATTACGTACAAAGGGCGGCATCACTCTTTGCACGGCAAACTGTTTCTTCCGGATCTCGACAGTCAATGCTCCTTGCGCACTGGCCAGTCGGGCTAGCGCGATTGAGTGCCGTAGTGTGGGAGAGAAGGCGCCACTGGTGATTTCGCCCACTTCCTTTCCATCACAGAAAACAGGATAGTGAGCCCTTAGAACGCCTCGGTCCGTCATGACCAATCCAACAAGCTGCTCTTCCACGCCTGCTTCTAACTTTTTCAACAATGCCGCCTTACCGATGAATTCATGATCTTCCAGGACAACCGTGGAGGCCATATTAGACTCCAGGGGTGATACGGATTCATCCATGTCACTGCCATACAAATTCATCCCTGCTTCCAGGCGAAGCGTATCCCTGGCACCCAATCCAATAGGCTGAACTCCGTTGTTGGCCAGTTTTTCCCAGAACTCCCGGGCTTCTCCTGTCGGTAATATAACTTCAACCCCCTTCTCGCCGGTATAACCAGTCCGGGCTATAAACCAGGCGCCACTATAACCACCCTGGAAAATCTTCAGGGACCTGATCACGGATCGCATTTCGCTGGAGGCAACCTGATCAACTGCCTCCAGGGCATTCGGCCCCTGAACCGCAATAATGGCGAGATCTGGTCTTTCGGTAATGGTGCAGTCGAAAGCCCCGGCCTGTCGGGTGATCCATGCGAGATCTTTCTCCCGGGTCCCGCAATTGACCACCATCAGATAGTCGCCACTATTATCGTAGACAATAAGATCATCCAGAACACCACCATTTTCATTGAGCATTGCACTGTAGAGTGCCTTGCCGCTGGTGGTTAGCTTTCGAATATCATTAGCCAGCAATAACGTCAGGAACGCCTTACTTTCCGAACCCTGGATATCAATTACTGTCATGTGGGAGACATCAAACATGCCGACGTCTCGCCTTACCCTGTGATGTTCTTCGAGTTGTGATCCATAGTGGACAGGCATATCCCAGCCACCAAAATCGACAATTCTGGCACCAGCCTTCTCGTGCTGTTCATACATTGGGGTCTTTAAACCCATATCACTCACTCACATGCTATTGGCAAACGCGCTATTGTAATCTTTTTGCCATTACCGGTGCATCAAATCCTGATCAGGATCACCACCAATTTTGCTCATCTTGGCGGAGCGCCGGAGCACACTGAACCATCTTACCCGGCTGCAAGTCTGGATATGATTGACTTCAACTGCTCATTGCCATTCAAAAACCGCATGCCTGCATTTCGAATCCAGATAACCCCGGGGTTATCTGTGTTGTATATCCTTTTAAAGAATTCCATGGCCGAGGCCATCGCCATGTTCTCTGCACGGCGCCTTCTCTGGTAAGACTTCAATAGCGCAAGGTCGCCGATGGCCTTTCCTTCCAATCTTGCTCCCGCCAGAATCTGGGAGAGCGCTCTCGCATCGGCAAAACCAAGATTCGCACCCTGACCCGCCAGTGGGTGTATTGTGTGGGCGGCGTCTCCAATTAGCACGACATGTTCATCGACATACTGCAGGGCATGCTGCTGTACAAGCGGAAAACTGAATCGTTTGTCCACTCCCAGAACACGTCCAAGGCGATTTTCGAAGGAAGCCGCCAGGTGTTCACAAAACGCCTGATTTTCCATGCCCATCAATTCATCAACATGCTGCATAGACCAGACAATTGAACACAGATGTTCATCAATGAGTGGCAGAAATGCCAGCGGGCCATCTTTTGTAAAACACTGACGAGCAGTATTGTGATGGCCCAGCTCTGTTTCCACTGTCGTCACCAGCGCAATCTGCTGGTAGGACCAACGGACAGTTCGCAGGGAACACAACTCACGTACATGAGAATTACCACCGTCGGCCCCTACCAGCAAAGAGCATGCTGCCTTGCGTCCATCATCAAAATGAACCTGGTATCCGGACTCCTGATAGACAATTTCACTGAGGCGTGATTGCCATTGAAAATCTACATTCCCCGATTCTACAAGCACCTCTATCAGCGCATTCTCGATCAGCTGATTTTCAACAATATGTCCTAATGCCGGAGACTGTTCGCCAGGACTGCCGAATTCTATATGGGACGTTCCGCGGGTATCCCATACACACATCTCCCTGTACGTTGAAATCTTGTTCTCTGGAATCAATTGCCAGGCCCGTATCCGCGAAAGAAACGCCTGTGAGGAAGGGTTAACGGCACTTACCCTCGGGGCAACACCGGCATGAAGCAAGTAGCCATCCCGGCGCTTTGGTAACGCATTGTCTTGCACCGGCTTTGGACGGGCATCGACAATCGCCACCCTTAAATGACTTTGTGACAAGGCGGCAGCGAGTGAAAGGCCGACCAACCCCGCTCCAATAATCAGGACATCACATTCTGATTTCATGGCACTACTGCCATGGCGTCTTCAATATCCTCTATGGTTTTTGGAATCATATGCGTGAGAACCTCATGGCCGGTGCTGGTGACCAGTACATTATCTTCAATCCGAATCCCGATTCCGCGAAACTGCGGCGGCGCTTCCTCACAATCTTCTGCGATGTAGAGCCCAGGTTCTATCGTGGTGACCATGCCCGGTTCAAATACCCGCCATTCCCCGTCAATCTGGTACTCACCAACATCATGGACGTCGAGGCCGAGCCAATGACCTGTCTTGTGCATATAGTACTTTTTGTAGCTTTCCTGTTCGATCAATTCTTCCAACTCGCCTTCAAGCAAACCCAATTGAATCAAACCAGATGTAATTTTAGCCACCGCCGCTTCATGTGGCTGGTTCCAGAGATTTCCCGGTTGTACTTCCTCAATCGCGGCTAATTGTGCCGCCAATACAATTTCATACAATTGCGCCTGTGCCTCGCTAAATGTTCCGCTCACCGGAAAAGTCCGGGTGACATCCGAAGCATAGGATTGATACTCACCGCCTGCATCCACGAGTACCAGATCCTCTTTTCGTAACACGTCGTCATTCTGGATATAGTGCAGCACACAGGCATTATTGCCACCACCAACAATACAGGGATAGGCTGGTGATCTGGCACCATTTGTTGCAAAACAATATTCAAGTTCTGCCTCTAGCTGATACTCGAACATCCCTGGCTCCGTCTTCGCTAATATTCGTCTGTGGGCTTCTGCCGTGATGCCGGCAACCCATCGCATTACCTCAACTTCCTTTGCTGTTTTGAACAATCGCAGTTCGTGCAGATAGTGGCCGAGTTGGACAAATTCACCTGGTGGCTGGGCGCCGGATTGATTGTTTGCAGCAATAGTATTTACCCAGCCTATTACCTGGATATCGAATTCAAGATTTGCACCCATTGCATAGTACAATTTGCTCTTACCCTCTATCAGACCCGGGATAATGTCGTCAATATCCTCAACTGGAAAGGCATCATCCATACCGTAAAGCTGCATCGCTCTCTCCGGCCCTGTGACCTTCCCGTGCCATCTTTCAAGATCCGACTCTCTCTCACGGCAAAAAAGGATTGCTTCCGCGTGTTGCCTGCCTGGAATCAGGACAAATACAGAGTCGGGTTCATCAAATCCAGTCAGGTAATGGAAATCACTATCCTGCCGGAATCGGTACTCTACATCACTATTCCTGGTTTGTAGCATTGCACTGGGCAGTATCGCAATGCTGTTTGTCTCCATCAGCGCCATCAACTCGCGGCGTCGCCTGGAAAAATCCAACAACCCAATTTGTGGCGCCTTTTTTCGTCTCATTTCCCTGAATCGATTGTTCTAATTATTAAGTTCTCTCATCAAACATAAACCAATCCATTGATTTAATTACAGAAAAATTTCGTATTATTCGATTGCCCCTCATTTGCACGCCTCAAATGTTTGCTGCGCGACAGCGCGGGGCGAGTTCTCCTAGTGAACGGATTTCGAACCACCACATTCTGTGAAAATCAATAAAACGGATATCCTGACATACTCACAAATTTCCATCATGTCAGTTTCATTTTCCTCACTGTCGGGCACTTCATCCGCCAGACCCGCTATTTTGGAAAAGTCTGCAAATGCTTCATTCACATCATCACCCAGGTCAGCTTGCTCATAGTGACCCACCGAACCAAATCCTGATAAATAGCCTGTGCACCATCTCGAAAGTGCGTCACTACGTTCCGAGATCGATGTCTCATCATCGGGGAGAAGAATGCGAAATTCAAAGTCTGAATATTCGCCGAGTGATTCCAGGGTGTCGATAAACAGTTTTTCAAAAACTGCCACGCCATCAGCTTCAGCCCTGGTACCCAACCATTCCTCGAATAACCCCAATCTTTCACCGGAAGATGATTTAGTATTAGCGGACAGATAGCCGGTCATCAAACCGTGAAACTCAGAACTACCGATTTCTACACTGAGTTCTGATAGCAATAGGCTAATCGAGTTGTGATCAAATACAGTCATTTAGAGGATAAAATATTCAGGGTTTGCGCATGATACTTGACCGGAAACATAAAACCATGAAATTCCTCAGTTTGACGTGTTGGGAAGGCTGCCATTATAGTGACCATAACACCATAACCTGGTAGAAAATCTTGGACATAAAAGACCTGGAAACCAAAATTGATGAGTTGATCGCGGTGTGCGATGAGTTAGAACGACAAAACTCAGTCATGAACACCGATCGAGAAAAATGGTTACATGAACGGACCCGACTTCTCGAAAAAAATGAGTTGGCTAAAAGCAAAGTCGAAGCCATGATCATGCGCCTCAAAGCGCTGGAACAGGACTAATAATGAGCGATCCACAAATTGTTACTGTCTCAATCCTGGACAAGGACTACCAGATTAATTGTGCCCCCGATGAAGTGCCTGAACTTCGGCTGTCCGCTCAATACCTGGACGAAAAAATGCGTGAAATAAAATCTTCATCCAATGTTTTCGGGCTGGATCGACTAGCGGTGATGGCTGCGCTTAATATTGCCAATGATCTCCTCTCGCAAAAACGGAAGACCGACGCTACCGTGGCAAACCAGGAAGGTGAGATACAGTCCCTTAACGGCAAGCTGAACCAGGCAATTAGCCGGTTGAAGTCGCAACAGAATGAGCCTTCAAAGTGACCCATCGGTGGGTGCTTCAAGTAGAAGCGGGAACTAACCTTGATCCGGCAGCCTCTTATCAACGACTAACTCAACGACTAACTCAACGACTAACTTAACGACTAACTTAACGACAAACGGTTTAGAACAGGTATTGAAGCGTTGCGAAAGTATGTCAGAACGGGTCTGGCTAGGATATAATCAATGCAAGTCCCCTGGATTGTTTGCCAGTCGATATGTCCTCGACCCTTTATGCGATATCCAGGAGGTCTTTTATCTCGGTTGATGCGCATGTCCGTACTGCGGAAAGCCTAATGCCAGTTAGAGACCACCGCCTTGAACCGCTGGGTTCAAGGGCCTATCCGACAGCGGCATTTTGGGGGACTGTTACTCCCCTGTTTCAAAATCCAGACTTCCCAGGATAGCGGTAAGGACATGCCATCTCTCCGGCAAATATTACGTGAGAAACGTCGCGCCCTTACTCAACGCCAACAACGACTTGCAGCACAAAACCTGGCAAGACGCTTGGCCTGCGACCTTACTTTTCTATGTGCGCAACGTATCGCATTTTACCTTCCGAATGACGGAGAAATTGACCCGTCCACCATGATGAACTGGTGTCATCAATTAAAAAAGGAGGTATATCTCCCTGTCATGCCAGACGGGCTAGTATCGAATCGGCACTGCCTGTTCTTCCAGTCCTTCGTTCCTGGCAAAACACCACTGGTATCCAGCAAGTTTGGCATTCTCGAGCCGCCGTTCAGGATGAGTCAGTGCATTCGACCCTCAATGTTGAATCTGGTCCTCATGCCACTGGTTGGATTCGATAGAAAGGGAAATCGGCTCGGCATGGGGAAAGGTTATTACGACAAGACTTTTGCTCGCAGGGAATCCGATTTTCATCGGCCGATACTCATCGGATTGGCTCATTCAATACAGGAAACCGATATTGTACCGAACGCCTGGGATATCCCGCTCGATGGGGTCTTTACTGAATTAGAAACAATTTATTTTCGCGGACCGACAGACCCCTAGAATCCCATTACCTGCCCCAGTGCATTCACTGCTGTTCCTAATCCAAAGATGATGAACAGCAATAGCAACATGTCGGGTTTTTTCTTCATTGGTACACATCCTGTGTTGGTGATCAAATCCATTTCATTGGTTGATACAGATTAGCGTGTGTAGAGTAAGCTCCTGGTCACAAGCTCCTATTCACAAGCTCTAATACGCTACGCCGCCTCGCTATACCACTGATAAGGGGGCCGTCTCTAAAGATAGACCCCTGGTATACAATAATCAACTGTGTTGGAAGTGGGTTGAATACCTTTGATCCTGCAACCAGCACCCTTTGTCCGAAAGTGAATGTTTACCCCGGGATTATCCTGCTGCAAGATATTCGCCCGCCTTGAACTGAATTAATTCTACGCGCAACAAACATGTCACTACAGGCAACTCCAGTTGTGTACTGACAAAGCGCAACTGCTACCTGGCTTATACAACCACGAAACGAAGTGTGACGAGTGCCGATGCAGCGTGTCGTTTGACAGGCTGTTATTATGTCTGCTTAAGACCGGGTAACGCCGGGGCGTCTACGTCATGGAAAGGCAAATATGACAGTACAAACTATCATCAGGATGGGTCACCCCACCTTAAGATCAGCCGCACAACTTTTCCCGGTTAACCGGATAGGAAGCCCATCCTTCGACGTGCTGGTTGCAGATATGAGAGAAACCCTGCACGCCTATGGCGGGATAGGACTTGCCGCTCCGCAGATCGACGTTTCTTACCAGGTTGTGGTGATCGAAATTGAGAATACGACGACGCGTTATGGCGAAATTGAATCTATGCCTTTTACTGTCATCATTAATCCCACCATTTCAGTCATCGATGAACAGGTTGCGGGATATTGGGAAGGATGTCTGTCGATTCCCGGACTGATGGGTTTTGTAGAACGACCCCAGCATGTCCGGATTGACTATTTAGATGAAGCGGGTGCAGCACGTTCTATCGAGCCCAAGGGTTTCCTTGCGACCGTATTCCAACACGAGTTGGACCATTTACACGGCAAGCTCTATGTCGACAGAATGAAGGACCCGACTCTTTTCGCCTTTGAAGACGAATATAACGCCTTCCATGCAGAAACCCGGGAACCGACGCCGGAAGAGTAGTTTTGCGCGGAACCAGACTGTTTCTAAAGCTATTCTGCCAAAAACAACACATACGCGGGGTTATCGGTTTCATCCCAGAATCTGTATCCAATTTTTTTGAGTTGTGTCATAAAAATCGGCATTTCCCTGTCGGGGACCTGTATACCAACCAGGACTCGACCAAAGGCTGCACCATGATTGCGATAATGGAACATGGATATGTTGTACTGCTCTCCCAGAACTTCGAGAAAAGAAAGTAAAGCGCCAGGCTTTTCCGGGAATTCAAATCGAAACAGTTTTTCATTTTGTATCCCTGAAGCGCGACCGCCAACCATATGTCGAACATGCAACACCGCGACTTCATTGGCAGAAAGGTCGGTGATCTCATAGCGCTTCGCTAGCCTGTCGATCAACCTGTTCCGCCCTGCTTCGCCGCCAATGATCTGAATCCCGACCAGTACCCGCGCTTGTTTTTTACTGGCAAATCGATAGTTAAATTCGGTAATGCTGCGCTTGCCGATGGTCTTGCAGAATCGATGGAAGCTGCCCGGTTTCTCCGGAATCGTCACGCATAGCAACATTTCACGCTTTTCACCAATTTCAGTCCGTTCAGATATATGCCTTAGCCGATCGAAATTTACGTTGGCGCCACTAACAACCGCGAAGAGGGTCTCGCCCCTTGTGCCACGCTCTAAATACTTCTTTAGTCCTGCCACAGCCAGGGCACCTGATGGTTCGGATATAACGCGTTTTTCCTCAAAAATATCCTTAATCGCCGCACAAATCTCGTCTACCGTTACTCTTATCACTTCATCAACACATTTTTTGGCAATCTGGAATGTTTTTTTACCAACCTGACGCACTGCGGTGCCATCAGCAAATTGATCGACATCTTCCGCCTTCAATGTAACCCGGCGCCCCTTATCCAGCGCTGCCCACAAACAAGCGGATCCTTCGGATTCGACACCGATAATCCTGACTTCCGGCTTTAGATATTTGACGTAGGTGCCAATGCCGCTGATCAATCCACCACCGCCGACCGGGACAAAAATGGCATGAATTTCCCCGGTATACTGCCGTAACATCTCCATACCGACGGTGCCCTGACCGGCAATCACATCTTCATCATCAAATGGATGTATATAGGTGAGGCGCCTTTCAATCGATAGCGCTCTTGCGACTTCCGCTGCCTGATCATATGAATCCCCACTAAGAATCACCTCAGCACCCAGTGACGATACTGCATCCACTTTGATAGCGGGTGTATTCTCACCCATTACGATTATCGCCTTGATACCCAGGGTAGACGCCGCCAATGCAACCCCCTGTGCATGATTTCCCGCTGATGCAGTGATCACGCCATTTTTCTTGTCGGCATCACTTAGCTGCCTGATCTTGTTGTAGGCACCCCTGATTTTGAAGCTAAATACTGGCTGCAAGTCCTCTCGTTTCAGATAAATTTTGCTACCAAATCTTCTTGATAAAAGTGGTGCGAAATCCAGCGGCGTCTCTTCAGCGACGTCATAAACGTTTGCTTCGAGAATCTTCTTTATATATTTTTCCATAAGTTAAATTATTGCCACGCCTGAGTACCGGTAACAGTATAAACTTGTGACTGGCGTATTTCTTTGGATTCGCGGGTTTTCAGGCAAACCCGACAAATTGAACAAGTTCCTCACCATGGAATTGAACCACGACGCTAACGATTTTGACGTGTTGGCGATAGAATTGAATTTCTAATCCTCACTTTCTATAAAAACTTTCAAGGCAAACTTCTTATGAAAGCTTCTTATAAAAACCTCCTATAAAGACTTCTTATAGAAACTTCTTATAGAAACTTTTTATGAAAACTTTTTATGAAAACTTTTAAGCAAACTTTTAAGCAAACTTTTTAAGCAAACTCTCCAAACAATCAATCGACACCAGACAGGAACCAGCTACATGAATCAGGATCAACTTAAAGCCCAGGTGGGTCAGTATGCCGCGGATTATATAGACAACTACCTGAAATCAGATTCAATAGTCGGCGTTGGCACAGGTTCTACAGCGAACTATTTCATTGATGCTTTAGCAAAAATCAAACACAAGTTCGATGGCACCGTCGCTAGCTCTGTCGCTTCCGGAGAAAGACTGGAAGGCCATGGAATACCCGTCTACGAATTGAACAGTGTTAAAGAACTCATCGTTTATGTTGATGGGGCTGATGAAGCCAACTACAAACTTGAACTTATTAAAGGCGGTGGCGGCGCCCATACCCGCGAAAAGATAATTGCTTCAGTCGCCGACAAGTTCGTGTGTATCGTTGACGCCAGTAAGCTCGTGAACACTCTCGGCACTTTTCCATTACCCATTGAAGTGATTCCCATGGCGCGGTCGGCCGTTGCCCGGGCCATGGTCAAACTCGGCGGACGCCCAATCTATCGTGAAAATTTTATCACTGATAATGGCAATGTCATCCTGGATATACACGATCTTGTGATCAGTGATCCCAGACAGACTGAAGAACGCATAAACCACATTACCGGTGTGGTCACCAACGGGCTCTTCTCGATTAAACCTGCCGATGTATTGCTGGTGGGTAGTGAGACAGGCGTTGATGAGATGTCTGCCGTCTAGGAGTCTGTCGGACTTAGGTTAATTCCGACAGACTCCTGGCCCGGGATAAGTTTACCCGGATTCATAATGCCGTTCGGGTCGAATACTTTTTTGACCTGCCGCATCAGTTCAATTTCTTCCAGGGACCTGGAAAACTGTAACTGGTCCCTTTTCAGTAAACCAACGCCATGTTCGGCAGAAATGCTACCCTCAAAATCGGCGACTATACCAAGCACTTCCTGGCTGACCTTTTCGCACTCACCCTTAAAATCCGATAGCGCCCAGGCTTTCGGTTTCAGGATGTTCAAATGCAAGTTACCATCCCCTATATGCCCAAACCAGATAATCTCAAATTCCGGGTAGCGTTCACTCACTAGCTTATCAACGGTTTCGAGGAATTCCGGAACGCGGGATACCAGGACCGAGACGTCATTTTTGTAGGGTGTGTAGGGCGTAATGGACTCAGAGATCGCTTCCCTGTAGCGCCATAGATTCTCGTTTTGCTGCTGGCTCTTTCCGACAATTCCATCTACAACCCAGCCAGCGTCGATACAGACTTGAAATGCAAGCATCGCTGCATCCTGATCTTGTTCATTGTCACTTTCGTATTCCAGAAGTACGTAATAATCCGACATTTCCTTGAAAGGACGTGGGCAATTCATTTGACGAACAACATGCGCCAGGGCTTTGTCAGAAAAGAACTCGAATGCCGTCAGCCTTATCCTTCGCCGAAATTCCTGCAATATGGATATTGTATCGGTCATTTCTGGTACCGCCAGTAACATCACTTCGAGAGAATCTGGCGGCGAGGTTAACCTCAGCGTTGCTTCAACGACGAATCCCAGGGTTCCTTCAGAACCAATGAACAGATGCCTGAAGTCATAACCAGTTGCATTTTTTACAAGCGAATGATTAAACGTCAAATACTGACCGGCGCCTGTAATGACCTTGAGTCCCGCTACCCAGTTACGGCTTAGGCCATATCGAAGAACCTTGATGCCACCGGCATTAGTGGCGATATTGCCGCCAATCTGGCTGGACCCGGAAGACGCGAAGTCCACCGGGTAGTAAAGTCCTTTTCCGCGTGCAAACGCCTGGAGTGCCTGGGTAATGACCCCGGGTTCAAGTGTGACTGTCTGGTCAACCTCATTGAAAGACAAAATACGATTCATCTTTTCGAAACTGATAACGATTTCACCCTGGCAGGCAACCGCGCCACCACTTTGCCCGGTGCGGCCCCCGGAGGGAACCAATGCCAATTTCTCGCTATTCGCAAAACTAACGATTTCTATCAGTTGCGCTACATCCCGGGCGAAAATGATAGCCGACGGAGCTGGTTGATGGAAACGCGTCCAATCCTGGCCATATTTTTCAAATGAGTCTGCATCTTCAAAAATATTACCCGAACCTGCAATTTGGCATAGCCGTCTAAATTGCGCCTTGGTGAGTTTCATGGGGCTGGTCGGATAATCAGGAAGTTTTCGGGTCCAACGCCCCGGAGAGGTACAACTGCGACATGGCATCGAGAGAATTCGGTTTGATCCTGGATGCATTGCCGGTTGTGCCAAAAGCCTCATAAAGGTTGAGTACGATTTCCTTCATCGCCTTGAGGGATTCAGTGAAGTACTTCCTGGGATCAAATTCAGATGAATTCTGGGCCAGGTATCGGCGGATAGATCCGGTTGAAGCAAGGCGCAGGTCCGTATCGATATTGACCTTTCTCACGCCATGCTTGATCCCTTCCTGGATCTCTTCCAGGGGCACACCATAGGTTTCGGGAATTTCACCACCAAACTCATTGATCACCTTCAACCACTCCTGGGGAACGCTGGATGAGCCATCCATCATCACGGATGAAAAACCCATCTGGATTGAACGCTGGCAAACGTCGGGAGTTGCCGCGTGATCCAACAATTGTCTCATACTGACCAATGCCATATCGCTCTCCTAATTCCTGTTGACGATCTGCTTCGTTGTCCGGAAACACGCTTTGTTTTTTTCAGTCCTAACTGTCAAGCCTACCTTGAGTCAGGCAGAATCGCTTTTTCCACGCATTTCCAGCACGGCAACGGCAGGTAGTTGTTTGCCTTCTACAAACTCAAGAAATGCACCCCCTCCCGTTGATATGTACGAGACCTTGTCTCGAATCCCAAACTGGTCGATTGCAGCTAAAGTATCACCACCACCGGCCAAAGAAAAACCACTGCTGCTGGCAATATCCGCCGCCAGTTTTCTGGTTCCTTCTGAAAACTGCGGAATCTCAAAAACGCCCAGTGGACCATTCCAGATGATTGTGGCTGCACCGGCAACAATCGTACTAATGGTTTCCGATGTATCCGGACCGATATCGAGAATCATTTCAGCATCATCAATATCAGCAACTGCTTTTATTTTCGCTTTGCTGGTGCGCTCCATTTCAGTGGCAACAATGACATCCGTGGGGACAGGAATATCGACCCTGGTAAGCAGATCTCGGGCAATGTCAATTAAATCGGGTTCGAACAACGACTTACCAACATTAACACCGGTGGCGGCGAGAAAAGTGTTGGCGATCGCGCCACCGACTACCAGGCTATCCACCATTCCAGATAACACATCGAGCACCTCAAGTTTGGTCGATACTTTGCTGCCCCCAACAACCGCAACAACCGGCCGCGCCGGATTAGCCAGCGCCTTTTTAAGTGCGCTCAATTCTGAAATCAGCAGTGGACCCGCGCATGCAACAGGAGCATATCGAGCCACACCTTCAGTGGAAGCCTGGGCTCGATGTGCAGTTGCAAATGCATCCATCACGAATATGTCACAGAGCGCCGCCAGTTTCCTGGCCAGCCCCTGTTCATTGTTTTTCTCACCAGGATTGATTCTGATGTTTTCGAAAAGTACCAGGGTGTTATGATCTTGATGTTCATCCCACTCAAAACCATCCAGGTAGTCTTCAACCAGGCGAACTTTCAGGCCACTTAATTCCGCTATTCTTTTAGCGACTGGCCTGAGACTGAAGGCGGATTGTGAGGCAATAGAAACGCCTTCTTCCGGCCGTCCCAGGTGAGACATCACCATCACCCTTGCACCGGCATCGACTGAATATTTCAAAGTAGGCAGTGCTGCGACAATTCTCGCATCACTCGTGACTTGTCCATCAGCAATCGGAACATTCAGATCTTCCCGAATGAGGACTCTCTTGCCGTGGATATCCAGGTCCTTGAAATCAATCACGGACATAACTTACAAGACTCCTTTTACCGCCGTGACAACATCCTCCGGTGTGAAGCCAAAATGTGCCATTACTTCGCCGCCCGGCCCGGATGCACCAAAGGTTTTCAAACCTACAACTGCCCCATCGAGACCAACCCATTTCCGCCAATAGTCCACGTGGCCTGCTTCGACTGCAACCCTGGCTCGAATACCATCTGGCAAAACAGTCTGTTTGTAGTCTTCATCCTGGGCCTCAAAAACATCAGCACTGGGCATTGAAACGACTCGAACAGTCGTACCGGACTCAGCCAGTAATCCAGCGGCCTGAATCGCAATATCGACTTCTGAGCCTGTTGCAATAATTATCGCATCGGGTGTGTCATCCGGTTCCTTTAGGATATAGGCACCCCGGCTGATGGAATCCAATAAGCCTTTTCTGTCCTGGTAGGCGATCCCCTGCCTCGTAAAAATTAATGCGGTCGGTCCGGTCTTTCTCTCTATGGCTGCCTTCCACGCCACGACTGTCTCCACCGCATCGCAGGGTCGCCATACAGACATATTCGGCGTAGAGCGGAGATTGGTCAGTTGTTCAACGGGTTGATGGGTCGGGCCGTCTTCACCCTGGCCAATAGA
>Ga0114950_10000018_pt1 | contig 73731 bp, 80 predicted proteins | sample N075metaG_FD_83503 | JGI IMG/M metagenome (GOLD analysis project Ga0114950, IMG submission 83503) | Deep subsurface microbial communities from Kermadec Trench to uncover new lineages of life (NeLLi) - N075 metaG | ecosystem: Environmental > Aquatic > Marine > Ocean trench > Sediment | place...
CTGCGGGTGGTACTCGAAAACGACGAAGTCGACGATGCAGCCACCTGGATCCTCTACCCAAATCGTCTCCGCCTGCCGACCCGGGTACGTTTGCTCGTCGACTTTCTGCTTGAAGCCCCGCGTGGTAGCTACTCGCCGAACAGTTGAACACGAATCGGATCGCCAACCTGTTCTAGAATGCACAGCCTTGCGCACAGCAAAAAGCAATCACTGGGGGGATACGGGATGAAGCTCGAAGGTAGGATCGGGGCCATCACCGGCGGCACGAGAGGGATCGGGCGCGGGATCGCCGAGGCATTTCTCGCCGAAGGCGCAAGCGTGGTTATCAGCGGGCGTTCCGAAGACAAGGGCCGGCGCGCGCTCGATGAAATGGCGGTGGGCGATCGCGCGCATTTCATTGCTGGAGATGTTCGCGTGCAGGCGGAGGTGGAAGCATTGGTGGACGGCACCATCGATCGCTACGGCAGGATCGACATTCTGGTGAACAATGCGGGCGGCTCGTCGGGCTTCGCGCCGGTGGCCGAGCTGAGCGATGAAGCATGGAACGAAGCGCTCAACTGGATGCTGAACGCAACCTTCTGGGCCACGCGGCGTGCGCTGCCAGACATGCTCTCACGTCGCTGGGGGCGGATCATCAACATCACTTCGGTTGAAGGCATATTGGTCAACAAAACCAACGTTTCTCACTACATTGTCAACAAGTCCGCCATCAACGCGTTCACCAAGGTGGTTGCGTTCGAGAACGGCCCGCTTGGCATTACCTCGAACGCGATCATGCCTGGCGCCGTCGAGACCGATCTCATGACGATAAGCGGAGCTGTTGCGGCCAAGTCGATGGGCATGACCTATGCCGAGTACATCGACACCTACGCCCAGGATGCGGCAATCAAGCGCATCAACACGGTGGAGGAGGTCGCTGCCGTAGCGATTCTGCTCGCCAGTGAACTCGGTGGTGGGATTACCGGTGCGCTCATGGATGTTCACGGGGGGACCGCACTGTAGTGTCCGAAACAGCAGACGTCGTTGCCTATCCGCGGCGGGCGTATTCGTGGTTTGTGCTCGCCGTACTGGTGTTCGCCGCGCTGATCGCCTTCATTGATCGCCAGGTGGTCGCCATCGTGGTCGACCCGATGAAAGAAGATCTCGGGGTGGGCGACGCACAGATCGGCTGGCTTTACGGGGTGTTTGCGGTTTTCTACGCGGTCGCGGCGATGCCCATTGCCTGGCTTGCCGATCGCAGGAGTCGTACGCGCCTCATTGCCGCGGGTATTTTTCTGTGGTCGTTGATGACCATGGCGTGCGGCCTGTCGCGCAGCTTTTGGTACGTGTTCGCGGCGAGAATCGGTGTCGGCGTCGGTGAGGCCACGCTCACCCCCGCTACCACCTCCTTAGTGGGCGACTATTTCCCGCGCGAACAGATTCCCCTGGCGCTCAGCGTTTTTCAAACCGGTGCGATCATGGGCTCCGGCATTGCCTTCATCATCGGCGGGTATGTGCTCGGCATGGTGGAGCAGGCTGATCCGTTGGTGTTGCCTGTGATCGGTGAGCTACATCCGTGGCAGCAGACGTTTCTCTACGTTGGTGCACCAGGAATTCTGCTGGCATTTTTTTTGCTGTTTCTGCGTGAACCCACGCGCCGCTCAGCGAGTGGTTCAGTGCAAGAAAGCCAAGCCAGCGTGGCCGAAATACTGAGCTTCTATCGTCGCAATGCGTTGACGCTCGCGTTCCATCACATCGGGTTTCTGTCGTTCGTGCTGATGGGTTATGCATTCGTGTTCTGGACCGTTACCTTCTTTGTCAGAGTGCATGGCTACGAGGCGGCCGATGCTTCGCAGATCTTCGGCTGGATCTTTTTAGTGACCGGGCCGGTGGGACCAGTTCTGGCGGCGTTGTTTGCGCGCTGGCTGAGCAACCGTGGGCGTCGGGACGCCAACATCATTGCGGGCATGGTTGGCGGCCTGATTGCAATGCCGACCATCATCATTATTCAGTTCGTTGGGTCGGCAAGTTGGGCGATTGTGCTCTATGTGCCGGCGATGATCTTCATCAACTCGCCGTTCGGCCTCGCGGCGGGGTCGTTACCCGTGATCGCCCCGGCGAACATGCGCGCGCAGGTGGCGGCATTTTACATGCTGGTGGTGTCCTTCGGGATGATGCTAGGTCCACCGCTTGCCGGTGCCCTCAACGAGTATGTGTTCCCGGGGCCTGAAGGGGTTCGGTATTCCCTGGTCACCCTGACCAGCGTATTTGGCTTGATCGGGGGCGTCTCGTTGTGGATGGGTCGCCGCCACTATGCGCTGAGCCTGGCCAATGCAGACAAGGAGATGCTGTGAACATACGCCGGTGGGGAATTCTGCTCGTTATCTATGCCGTTTTTTTCTTCTGGTACACGCCTTTTGCGGGCCCGCTTAGCGATGACGAGATCGACGGATATCTTACCGCGTTGCGTGCAGCGGGGGCGGACGCGCAACGCTTGGAGGTGTGGCGCCGGTTCATGGAGTCGGACACCGGTGACGATTTTGCCATGCTCAATGCCATCGAGTTGCGCGACGTCCCGCTGCCGGTCGCAGGGGTCGAGCCGGGAACGAGTTCTTCCGACGTCCTTGCCCGGTACACCGAGCCGTTTCTGGGCTCGGCACTGTTGAGCGCTGCACACCCCGTGATGTTTGGAGCGGCGGCCGCACCCGCCATGGATATCTGGGGCATCCAGGGCGCTGATCAATGGACGAACGGAGCTTTGGTTCGCTATCGCAGCCGTCGCGACCTGATGGAGCAGGCGGTCTACGCGAGCGGCCTGGCCATCCATGAGTTCAAGGTAGCGGCGATGCACAAGACCATCGCGTATCCCCTAGATCCGTGGTGGCACCTCGGAGATCCGCGTTTGCTGCTGGCGCTGGTGCTCATCATCGTGGGGTTGGTGCCGCGGCTGCTCGGCGCGGGCTCACGAGAGATGAAGCCTAAGGCTTGATCATCGGCGGGCGATAGATTGGCAGGGGTTCCATGTTCTTGTAATGCTCGTCCAATTCGCCGGCCGATCAGGGTGTGTCGTGAACGGTACCGTGCTGAGCATCCGCTTGAGGCGGCCCGGTTCAGGCGACGAGGTTGACCAACTCTTCCAGCTCGCCGAGGCGCCTGGCGATCGCTTCGGGCCGTTGCGAGCCCAGATGAAGCACCAGTCGGTCGACCCCGAGATCGGTGAACTCCCGGATTGCATCCGCATTGGCCTCGTTTGGCGTGATCACGATCTCGAAGCCCTCCCGTGAACGCCCAGCTGAGCTCAGAGCCGCGTCCAGATTGGCAAGCGCGGCGGAGGTCTGCTCGGGATTCACGCCGAAACCATACCAGCCGTTGCCAAGCTCGGCGGCTCGGCGCATGGCGCGCTTGCTGTGTCCGCCCACAATGATGGGAATGTGCGGTTTCTGCACGGGCTTTGGATCCATCCGGCAGGCGTTCACCTGAATGTGTTTGCCCTCAAAGGTGACCACCGGCTCCGTCCAGAGCTTAATCATCAGGCTGAGAAATTCGTCGCAGCGCTCACCGCGGTCCGGCCAGGAATACCCGCACGCCAGCACCTCTTCCTTGCACCAGCCAACGCCGATGCCGAAGTCCATGCGGCCGCCCGTCAGCCAATCCAGCGTGGCGAATTCCTTGGCGGTATAGATCGGATTGCGCTGGGGCACCAGACAGATTCCGGTGCCCAAGCGCAGCGTGCTGGTGGCGCCGGCAAGGAAGCCGAATGCGGCAACCGTGTCGAGCATCCCGCCACCTTCGGGGACCGGGATTCGGCCGTCTCTGGAGCCTGGATAGGGAAACTCCATCTCATCGAAAAGCACCACGTGCTCGCCCATCCAGATCGAGTCCAGCCCGGCGTCTTCTGCGCGGCGGCCGAAGTCCTGAATCATTTCAGGCGTGCTGATGGGAGACATGAACGTTGCGAAGACGCCAATTTTCATTGTTGTTGCCCGCGTTGGTGAGGTGGTGTTCGATTCTAGGCGTTTCGGGAGCCGTGGTCGTCACTACGCACCTACCGTGTGTCAACAACATGGAGCTGTTAGGATTGCTCGGATCAGTCGCCAGACTATCGGGGAACATCAATGGCTCAGCTGTCAGACTTCAACTTACTGGAGACCGAGACTCGGGAGTGCCCGTTCCCGTACTTCAACAGCATCCGCCACGAGCAACCCGTGTACTACATGGAGGAGCTGGGTGCCTGGTACGTCAGCCGCTACGAAGACATCCGCTACGTGAAGAAACATCCGGAACTCTTTTCCAGCAACATCTTCGAGCATGGCGGGCGTCCGGGCACCGAGCGCAACATTGCAGAGGAATACAAGGCCGAGCACGGTTGGCGGCGTGTGTCGACTCTGCAACGTACCGACCCGCCGGTGCATACCAAGTACCGAAAATTGATCAATCATACTTTTACCGTGAGCCGCGTTCGTAAGATGACGGGCTACGTGGAGAATGTTGTCAACGACCTGATCGATGACTTCATCGACAAAGGTGAGTGTGATTTCGTCTGGGAGTTTGCCGTTGCGCTGCCGTGCACGGTGATCGCCGATCAGCTCGGCGTGCCGCGGGAGAAAATCTGGCAGCTCAAAGAATGGTCAGACGCAATGCTCGCGCCTGGCGGCGGCTTCGTGGATGAGGCAGCAGCGCTCAAATGTGGGCGACTCGTCGTAGAGGCGCAGAAGTTCTTTGCCGAGGTGATTGAAGCGAGGCGGGCTGAACCGCGCGATGACATCATCAGCAACCTGGTGCATGCCAGGGTGGTGGACGAAGACGGTGGACCCGAACGAGCGCTGGACATGTATGAGCTCCAGGATCTGCTTGATCAGTTGCTGACCGGCGGCAACGAAACCACCACCAACGCCATCGGCTCGGGCATGATGCTGCTCCTGCAGCGCCCGGGCTTGATGGAGAAGATGCGCGATGATCCCAAGCTCATCCGCAATTTTCTGGAAGAGTCGCTGCGCTACGAGACACCGGTGCTGCATCTATGGCGGATCGCCACCCAGGACACCGAACTGGCGGGGGTGAAGCTGGCAAAGGGTGCGAACCTTGCGCTCGGCTATGCGTCAGCCAATCGTGATGAATCAGTGTTCGAGGATCCCGAGGAATTCGATATCGAGCGCAAAAAGGCCGGAGCCCATCTGGCGTTCGGCTCCGGGCCTCACCACTGCCCGGGGGCGGCGCTTGCGCGCCAGGAAATGTTTTCCGCGTTCACGATATTGCTCCATCGCCTGGAAAACATCCGCACGGTCGATCCGAATGACAATTTCGCCCACGTGCCGAGCAGTTTTTTGCGTGGCCTGGAACATCTTAATTTGAAATTCGACGTGCGCAACGCGGGGCGCTATCTGCCCGGAGCATCAGCGTATTAGGCCCTCGAGATCGGACGAATCCTTACGGCTTGATCTCGCCTGACGGGGTTGCTCGCTTCGTACAAGCAATAAGTCACGGCGCCCACTAACGGTTCCCAAATAGAAACGCGCGGGTCTGTTCCCGGGCCGCGTTGAAATCCGTGCCTTTGAGCCGGTCTATGTCGCCCACTTCTTCGGGCACGTACCAGTGAATGACGTCTGAGCGGTAGGCATTCCAGACAGCTTCGGCGATGGCAGAGACCGGGATCAGCCGGTAGGCGCCTTCTTTGGGCATGCCTTCGAACAACGACTCATCAAAGGCCTTGCCGCTGCGGGCGGCGAGCGCGTTGCGCAACATCGGGGTGTCGATGCAACCCGGAAGCACATCCGCGGTACGAATTCCGAAGCGCTCAAACTCAAGGCTCAGTGCCTCCGTCATTCCCTTCACGGCCGACTTGGATGCCGAGTAAACGGCCCGCATGGCATGACCGTAGGTGGCGACCGACGAGGACGTGCTGATACACAGAGAACCCGTGGTTTCCTTCAAGAGTGGAAGTGCAGCGCGAATTCCGATGATGACGCCCAGCACGTTGATATCGATGACCTGGCGAATGGTCTCCATGGGCATCTCGTCGAACCACGCGCCAGGCGCGATACCGGCGTTGTTGAACATCACGTCCATGTGAGCGCCCGTTTGGTCAGAGAACGCGGCCATGGCGGAAGCAAAGTCGTCTTCGCTGGTGACGTCCAGGCGCCGAATCATGCTGCGGCCGCTGTCGAATTGCCCGGTAGCTTGTTGGAGACGCGCCTCGTCGATATCGAACAGGCCCACGAACCAACCTTTTTCGGCGAAAAATTGGCCGGTTGCCAGACCCATGCCGCCTGCGCCGCCGGTGATGAAGATGGACTTCTCAGCAGTATCTGCCATGCGCTGCTCCTGGGCCTGAAACCTCTTGAATCTTCCTAAAAATTAGGGGGTCGCTTCTCCACGAACGCCCTGAACGCTTCTTTCGCATCGTCGCGCGCCATCACCTCCCGGTGCCGGTCGGTTTCCAGTTTGATGTACGAGGCGAGATCCAGGCGCTCTGCGTCGAGAAAATTTTGTTTCATGGTGGTGAGCGCGTGAGGTGAGGCCGCCGCGAGCCGAACAGCGATGGCGGCAAGCTCGGCGTGAAAAACGTTGTCGTCAAAAACCCTGCTGACTAACCCCATGTTCAAGGCGTCCTCCGCGTAGAACTTGTCCGGCAAAAAATACAGCTCGCGGGCTTTAGCTGCACCGATGAGCCGCGGCAGGTTCCACGGACCTGCCATGTCTCCCGCGGATGCAACGTTCAGGAATGCCGAATTGAACGCCGCCGAGCGCGCAGCGAAGCGCAGATCACAGGCGCACGCCCAGCCCAATCCCGCGCCAGCGCATGCGCCGTTGATTCCGGCGATGGTGATCTGCGGCATGTCGTGCAGCAACAGGGGAACCTGGAAGTGATAAGGCTCCGATTCTACGTCTGGCTCGCCCGCGGCATAGTGCTTCAAGTCGGCACCCGGGCAGAACCCGCGGCCCTCACCTGTCAGCACAAGCACGCGCACGTCGTCGCGTTCGGAAACCCGTTGCAGGCAGTCGTAGGTCTCTACGAGCATACGGTTAGTCATGCCGTTCAACCGTTCGGGGCGGTTCAAGGTAAGGTAGCCGATGCCGTCAGCGGCTTCGAAGCGGATGGTCTGCATGTCAGTCCCCTGTTTCGCCCACCCGTTTGAATCGGGGTGTTCGTTTTTCCAGCAGTGCGTGTGCCCCCTCAGTTGCATCCGGCGCAGCAACAAATTCGTTCTGTACGACATCGGCTTCCTTGAGCGCTTCGACGTAGCCCATTCCGAGGTGGCGGTACACCAGTCGTTTGGTTGCGGCAATCGCAAGCGGTGCGGCAGACTCCGCCAGACGCCGAACGTAGCCTTTGGCGGTGTCGATGAGCTTGTCTGCGTCGGTGAGCTTTTCCACCAAGCCGATGTCTGCGGCGGTCTCCGCGTCGATGCGGTCGCTCGTCCACAGCAGGTCCAGGGCACGACCGGTGCCTACCAGGCGTGGCAGCAGCCAGCTGGAGCCATGCTCGGAGATCAGCCCACGCTTCAAGAATATGGTGGTAAAGCTTGCTTCTCTGGACGCGATTCGAAGGTCGCTCATGAGCGCCAGAATCAAGCCACCCCCGGCCGCGACGCCGTTTATCGCGGCGATGATGGGTTTCGGCACTTCGAGCAGATAGCTGAAGATACCCGGCAACTCCGCGTCGCTGGCGCGCTCGGACGTCACGTCGACGTCGCCCGCGGTCACGGAAGCGAGCACCTGGGCGTCGAGCCCGGCGCAGAACCCGCGCCCGTTGCCGGTAATGATGATGCCTACCACACGCGGGTCGGTCGCGGCCGAATCGATGGCCGTGCGAATCTCTTTGAGCGTGTGGTAGGTGAAAGCGTTGAGCTTGTCCGGACGGTTCAGGCGGATGACGCAGGTTGGGTCTTCGATCTCGACCTGGATATCGGAGTAGTCACTCATAGCAGATTCAGGCGCATGCCGCACAGTTGAACCTGATCGCCGCTGACTTCCAGGCCGTGTTCTCGAGCCGCAGCCAGAATGGCCGGTTTATCTGCCGCGATGATATCCAGGCCACCGAGACCTTCCGGCCTGCCGTCGGTGCACGGTACGAATCGCAGCGCGGCGTTGTCGAGCTTGAGCGTCGGGTTGCCGTTTACGTCGCGGCCGAGATCGATCTCGGCGATCTCTGCCCATCGCGCTGCAACCGCTGCCGGATCGTCGGCTTGGATCTCCGCAGCGGCGATGCCGCGTACGCGCTCGAGCCGTTGCCCCGACTTCCAGTCCGGACCGGCGGGCTCCCAGGGACCGTCGGGGTCGTGGGCGTTGGGTCCGAGTTGCTCGTCGATTTCAAAGAACGAACCGCCGGTGTCCTTGGGGTGCATCTGCATGTTGCGAAATTCGTCGGTCTCGAATTGATTGACGATTCGGATCCCGAGATCTTCGACACGCCGGCGGCGCGGCGCATGCTCGTCGCACTGTGTGATTACCATGTATCCGCCATTACCCCCGCGGCGTTCGAGGTATCGTCCCCCGGCCGTGTTTTCCTGAATGGGGGCGACCACTTCCAGCAGCTGGTTGCCGATGGGCAGCAGAGCATTTTCCAGCCCGTAGTGGCCGACACCGGGATCGTGGTAGCAAACGTCGATGCCCAGCACGTCTTTGAGCTGGGCTTCAACCGGTGCAAGCTCGGCGGCCACCAGAGCGATCTGACGCAGACGTAACCACATGTGATTCTCCTCGCTTTTTGTTGAAGTGGAATCAGATCATAGTGTCGCGTGCTCGCGATGTGCTGTCGACCGCCCTCATCCGGAACGGTTAAGGTTGATGCCAGGCACGCGTAGCTGCGAACAACCGCCAACAACCACTGATAAGCGAAAAAGGAAGGCTCATGCTTGCGCGACTGTTTAGGTTTTTCGGCATTGCCAGCATCGCGGTTTCGGTCTCGGCGGCCGAATACCTCACCTCTGAGCAGACGCAGTCTCTGAACCTGCCATTTTCCGACGCGGTGCGCGTGGGCACCATGCTGTACCTCTCCGGCCAGCTTGGGAACATTCCCGGCACGACTCGGCTGGTGCCGGGTGGCATTGAGGGCGAATCGCGCCAGGCGATGGAGAACATCAAAGCTATCCTCGAGCGCAACGGCTCGTCGATGGACCAGATCGTGAAGTGCACGGTGATGATTGCCGATATCGCCGAGTGGTCGAAGTTCAACGAGGTCTACGTGACCTATTTCCCCGGTCACAAGCCCGCACGCAGCGCCTTCGCCGCGGCCGGCATTGCCTTCAACGGCCGGGTCGAAGTGGAGTGCTGGGCAAGCAGCGGATAGGGGCCGCCCGTACCGCTGCTACAGGCTGCGTGCCGCCAGATAAGTGGTTGCTTCATCCAGCACCGGAAAGTCGCGATCCTTCCACACTTCGGCCAGTTTGCGGTACTGCTCGCCGGCGGCTTCGTCGTTGCCGAGCGCCGCGTAAGCGCGCGCCATCCCCAGCAACGAAAGCGGTCTATTGGGCGTGCGCAGCAGCGAGGTGTTGAACAGCTCGACGGCCTTTTCAGGCTTGCCGGCGTCCAACAACGCTTCGCCCAGCAGTTCGTGCACGGGTTTCAGAGGGTTGGGCGCGCCGCTTGGTGGGCGCATGGAATCCGCAACATCGACGCCCGCCTGGAGCATCGCCAGCCCCTCATCGACGTTGCCGCGGGCGATGACGAGGAGCCCGGCAATTTCTTTATGCATGATCTGCAGCGGTTGCCCGGTGCGTGAGTAATAGGAACCATCCTGATTGGCAGATGCCGCTTGTGCCATCAGTAGCAGACGCCCTGCCGCTTGGCCCGCGAGCTTCAGTTGGCCCAGCTTCACGGCGCTGATACCCGTGGCGAGCAGTTCCGGGGCCGGTGATTCGTCGGTAACCGGCTGGGTCGCCCACTGTCGGGTCTCGAGCACCATGCGGGCTTTGACGCGCGGCAGCGCGTCGATTACCCGCGCCTGGCCGGCGTTGTCCTGCACGATATCCTCCATACGCTCGATCCACACCAACGCGCTTTCGTAGTCGCCGCGTTGCAGATCGCCGTATTGTCCCCAATCGAGGGCGTGGGTCATGTCGCCGGCATTGTCACCTGGCTCCCACAAGGCAACGGCGGCGGCGTACGCAGACTGGTTGGACGCGGAGACCTGCTCCCACATCCCATGCTGGATGAAGATGTGCGTGGGCATGTGCCGAGCGTGCGAGACCGCGGCGGCCAGGTCGGCAAATACCCCGGCCGCGGGCAGCGCCAGGGGGGCGTGAACCGGATCGTCGAACGCGTGAATGGTGTAGTGCACGGCGCCTGGATGTCTAGGATTGCGCTTGGAGATGGCAAGCCCGATGGATCCCGCAAGCACGTTCAGCCGATGACCGGAACCAGCGGGGCCGGCTGCGCTCAGCAGCGACAGCGCGTAAAACGCGGCCACCTCGTCGTCGTTGGGGTAACGCCCGTAGAGAGAGCGCATCTCCTGCATGTAGGCGGTTCGCCGGGCGGCGGTATCCCCATCGCCGAAGAACAGCACGTCCACAGCCTGCACAAAGCCTTTCTCCCGATCTGTGGGTGCTTTGGTCAGTCGTTCGGCGAGCGTGGGCCCGAGCTTGCTCAACACCTCACGGGGCGTATCGCGATCCCACTCACTGATCAGGGGATGGTTGTAGCACAACGACTCCCCCCAATATGCCATCGCGAACTCAGGCTCTGCGGCCTGGGCGGCTTTGAACTCGCGGATGGCCTGCTTCCACCCGAAGCTGTGAAGGAGGCCCACGCCGCGCAGGAAATGTTCCTGAGCTTCGCCGGAGCCTGAAGTCGGGAAGCTCAGAGAGCCGACGTCCTTGAGATTGCTTGCGGGGGCGTCGCTGGCGAAGGTACCCAGAGGTAGCAAACAGGCGCAAAACAGAGTTGCGCTGAGCAGTTGTTGCATTGATTTACGCTTCCCTTTTAGTGGTTCAGGTTAACCGAACACGCCGTTGTAGACGTCCTCGTTGAAGCCAACGAGCAACGTTTTACCGACCCGCAGTGTTGGCGCCCGCAGATTGCCCGTAGGCCCGAGCATGGCGGCAACCGCGTCTTTTGAAATGCTTGCGGCCACGGAGAACTCCGTGAGCTTTTTGCCCTTCGCCACGATCAGCTTCGATGCGGATTTCAACAGGGCGCGCGCGTCGGGCTCGGTGAGCTTCTGGCTCGCCGGCGTTTGATCGCGAACCTCAATCTTGCCTGCCTCCAGGAACCTGGATGCTCGCTTACAGCTGCCTCAGCCGTTTCGGTAGTAGTACCAGTCGACTTTTTTGGCCACGTCGCTCCCCCATGCCTCAGCTACCGCTCATTGTATCACCGAGGCAGGAGCCTTCAGCGTGCTTAGGGTAAAAAAACACCGGCGAGATCGAAGAGCAGCACGCGAACGACCACATAGCCAAGCACGTAGGCGCCGGCCATCCGCCAGCTGACGCTGACGCCGAAGCGCACGCAGTTCACGGCGCCGACGATCTGCGCGAGCATGATCGAGATCGCAAGCAGTTGCCGCGGTGGGCCGAGACGGGATTCCAGGGGGATGACGCTCAGCGCGGTTAGCGCGGCGTCGCCAACAGCACTGATCAGAAACAGCGCCAGGGTCATCTTCAGCAACCCATGGCGCGCGCTGCGCGTCGACCAGGCCAGCCTGAGGCCAACGACCAGCACCCCCAGTTCGAACACCAGCTTCAACAGCGCGACGTTGAGCGGCATCTCGAAGAACTGAATGTGACTGGCGAAGGCCATCGCGAGGGCTGCGAGCACGGCGTTGACCAGGCGTTGTCTCGAGTAGTGCAGACGTTCCGGCGACTGCTGTTTGAACGCAATCCCCAACGCCGATTTCAGGGTCTGCACTAGCGATTGTGATGTTGGATCTGGCAACGCTGACTCGCATTGTTGGTTCAACAATATCAAAAACACCGGTACTTCAGCTATGAGCGATCCGCCGACTACACGGGCAGACCAATCGTATTCACACGCGAAGCACGATGGTGATTCTAACGATCGTCATCCGGCGGGCGTTCGTCGGACAATTTGTTGACGAGGCGCCAGGACAACCCCATGGCGGTCACGCCGACGACGATAGCCAGCCCGATCAAGATCAGCATACCTAACGACATCGCGGTCCCCTTCTTACTATAGGCACGTAGCAGGCATAACTTGCCTGATCCGCCGTCGGCGGTCCAGTACCGCGCTTGTGCGGTTTGGGCATGGGCAGATGGCGCGCCAATTGCCCATGCCGTTGTTGATCCCGTATCTCCGCGCGAGCGCAGCGGTAGACACCTCCAGAGCGTTCGCGATAGGGTGGTGAATTCCCACCGGGTGGATTGGTGCGCGGGGGTCCTTGAGCTCCCGCGCTTGGACGTGACAATAGTAAGGAGAGATTGAAAATGCTTGGTTACGCAACGATTGGTGTGAACGATATGGATCGAGCCGTAGAATTTTACGATGCGCTGCTCGGAGAACTTGGTGCAAAGCAGTTGTTTGGCATGGATCGTATCAAGTTCTATGGAACGGAGGTGGATTCCGCCATGCTCGCAATCTGCATTCCCTACAACGAAGAAACCCCGCAGTGTGGTAACGGAAATATGGTTGCCATTCCGGGTGATTCGCGTGCGGGCGTCGACAAGCTATATGCAAAGGCTCTGGAATTGGGTGCAACGGACGAAGGTGGGCCCGGCGAGCGCAGCCCCGCCTTCTACGGCGCCTACGTGCGCGATCTCGATGGCAACAAGCTATGCTTCTTCGAGATGAAGATGGGCTGAGGGATTTTACACTAGAGCGCCCCCGCGCTGGAGGGGGTTACAGGAGAGCGTTATGCCATACATGCTGGTACGCCTGGAGGTTGCCTACGGCCGCGTCGGCGAGTTTTCGGAAATCATGTCGCACCTGGTTCCCATTCTGGAAAAAAAGGGTTGGCGCTTGCACGGCGCATTCGTGAATCGCATCGGGCGGCTGAACCGCTGTTACGACTTGTGGGAAATGCCCGACGCAAATGCTGTGTCGTCGGTGCTCGAATTGGCGGCAAAAGAGCCGGAATTTGCCGAGTGGGCGCCCAAACTGAACGATCTGCTGCTTGAAGAGGAACTCGAACTCATGAACGAGCTGCCGTATTTCCTCGAACGTAAGTAGCAGCGCACGCAGTGCGCTGCTAGGTTTCATTCATCGGAGATCGTGATCTCTTTTGCGGTGATGAACTCGAGTAGTGCCGGTTGCCCCTTCCGGGTTGCCTCAATGCCGCGGCGCAGCGCATCGGTGATATCCGCCGGATCGGTGATTCGCTCACCATAGCCGCCAAACGCTTTCGCCATATTGGCGTAGTGGCCGCTGATATCGGTGGCGCCGTATTTTTCCTGGCTCACCTGCATGATGGGAATCTCGATGGCCATGGAGAAATTGTTGAACAGAATCGACAGGATCGGAATGCGTTCCCGGACGGCGGTTTCGAAATCCATGCCCGTGAAGCCGATTGCGGCGTCGCCCCAGACGTTGATGCAAAGCTTGCCGGGCTCCGCGAGCTTCGCGCCCATGGCCAGGCCCAGGCCGTAGCCGAGCTGAGTGGTCTTGCCCCAGCCGATGTAGCTCAGCGGTGACGTACACTCCCAGAACGGAGTGGTCTGGTCCCGTGGGCTGCCGGCATCGTGAGTGATCACGGTATTGTCTTTGTCGACCATGTTGTTCAGTTCCCACAGAACCCGATACGGGTTGATGGGGGTTTCGTTGCTGGTGAGCTTGGGCATCCACTCGCCGAGCCATTCTTCCTTGATCGCGGCAATCCGTTGGGGAACTTCTGCGCGTCCGTCAGCCTGGCTTCTATCGAGCCTATCCAGGGCCCCATTCAACGCCGAAAGTGTCAGCGCGGCATCGCCGATGAGCGCGTACTGGGCCGGGATGTCCTTGTTTAGATCCGTTGGGTCCAGGGTGGCGTGAATGATGGTTGTACCGCGCGGCATGGGAACGCCGAAGCCGGTCAGTGCGAAGCTGCAACCCACACCCAGGATTACGTCAGCTTCGTTGAGGAACGTTTTCACCGCACGTGGGTTGGCGCGCCCCCCCGAGCCCAATGACAGCGGGTGGTTTTCCGGAAATGCGCTCTTGCCCTCGATGCTGGTCGTTACCGGGATGTTCCAGGTCTCTGCCAGGGTCTTGAGCTCATTCCAGGCTTTTGCATAGTGCACGCCCTGGCCTGCGTATATCACAGGCCGCTGGGCGCCGGCCAGCACGGCTGCTGCTAATTCCACTGCCGCGGGGTCTGGGCCCGTGCGGCTGGCAAAGCTCGGCACGTGTTCCCAGTCATCGGGGACATCGTCGTCGAACACGTCCACTGGAATCTCGATCAGCACCGGACCGGGCCGGCCGTTGCGCAGCTGGAAAAACGCCCGCCGCATCACCTCGGGGATGGCCTTGCCCATGGTCAGTGGCTCTGCCCACTTGGTGATGTGCCGCATGTTCAAAGTGGAGTTGAAGTTGGGGTAGTAATGGGCGATTCGTCGATGATAGCCGGCCGGCAGCACCAGAATTGGTACCGACTCCGAGTACGCCTGAGCCACTGCGCCAAAAGCATTCTCTGCTCCCGGCCCGTGCTGCATGCAGAACACGCCGATCTTGTCGCCGGAGGAGAGCCTGGAATAAGCGTCTGCCATGTGCAGGCCGATGCGCTCCTGGCGTACGATCACCGTGCGGATGTCTTCACTGGCGGCGGCCTCTATGATCGGATTGACGGGATAGGCGAACAGGATGTCTACACCTTCGGCCTTCAGTACCTTGGCGATGGCTTGTGCGACTTTCATGCTTGCTCCCCCTGCCTGGCTTTGTTGTAGGGTGCGGATTCTATCTCACCCTATTGGGGTGCGTGTGGGATACTCAATCCGATAGGGGTTGAGCGCGCGTCGGTGCGGTGTCGGCGCCGTTGTTATTGCCTGGCCTAAACGACCGGCAGCTTCCAAGCGGGGACCTCAACAAAAACAATGAATCCTGAAAGCGCAACGGGCGCGTTGGATGATGCCGAGCCTGTCGTGGAGCCAACGTCCTGGCGGTCGCGGTACACGCTTGGCGTGTTGTTCGTCGTTTACGTCTTCAACTTCGTCGACCGCTCGATCCTGGGCATTCTCAATCAGGCCATCAAGGAAGATCTGGGACTGACCGACACCCAGATGGGATTTTTGGGCGGCTTTGCCTTTGCGATCTTTTACTCGATTCTTGGCGTTCCCATCGCTCGCCTGGCCGACAGAACCGTGCGTCGCAACGTACTGGCGGTGAGCTTGACCATCTGGAGCGTGATGACAGCCGCATGCGGCCTGGCAGGCAGCTTCGTTCATCTTATGCTGGCTCGAATCGGCGTCGCTGTGGGAGAGGCCGGCGGCAGTCCACCTTCGCACTCCATGATCTCGGATCTGTTCCCGCCGTCTTCTCGGGCCACCGCTCTGGCCATATACGCGCTGGGCATTCCTGTGGGAAACATGATCGGTAATCTGGCAGGCGGCTGGATCAACGAAGCGTTCGATTGGCGAACGGCGTTCATCGTGGTGGGCATACCCGGCCTGGTAATGGCGGTGGTGGTAGTACTCACCGTGAAGGAACCCATTCGAGGTGCCTCCGAGAACGCTCTGCGAACCGATCAGGAAGCCCCACCGGTGGGCGCGGTATTTCGCTACCTGTGGTCGTTGAAGAGCTTTCGATACATGTCGCTGGCCGGCGCCATGCATGCATTCGTCGGCTACGGCGTGGGTTACTGGTTTCCGGCGTTCTTCATCCGCAGCCACGGCCTCGGGACGGCGGAGATCGGCAGGTGGGTGTTCTTTCTAGGCTTCGCGGGCATGGCGGGAACGTTCCTCGGCGGGTACTTCGGGGATCGTTTGGCGAAGCGGGATCTGCGCTGGTACGTATGGCTGCCGGGTATCACAACGCTCGTCTCACTGCCGTTTTCGATCTTCGTCTACTTGTCGGACGACTACGTTTTTGCGTTCGTGATTGCGGTCGTTCCGACTTTTCTCGGCTCCTACTATCTGGGCCCGACCTTTGCCCTCACCCAGGGTCTGGTCGGTCTGCGCATGCGCGCGCTGGCAGCGAGCATTCTTCTGTTCATTCTGAATTTGATCGGCTTGGGGCTTGGGCCTCAGGTGACAGGCATCATCAGCGATGTGCTCAACGCCTACACGGATCTTGGCGACGACGCGCTTCGTTGGGCCCTGATCTGCGTGTTGTTTATGAATGTCCTCGCCACGGTGTTCTACTGGATGGCGGGGCGCGATCTGGTCGCGGATATGGCACGTCGCGGGGAACTCGAAAGCTGAGCCCCCCGCTGCGTCCAGGGCGTGTCAGCCGGCGTTCATCGACTGGGCGATGACGGCAAATCCTTCCGTTGCTTCCAAACGTTTGCCCACCACGGCTTGATACTCCGGGGAGTTGTACCAGGCTTTCGCGGCTTCCGTGGACTCGAACTTGATGATCACGGTTTGCGGCCCCGGCGGGGTGCCCTCGATGGTCTCGGCACCTACGTCGAAGGAAACCAACTCGCCTCCTGCGGCAGCCAGGGTGGGACCGGCACCCGCCTGATACTCGCCGTACAAAGCGGCGTCATTGACGACGTATTGAGCAATGAAATAGGCAGCCATGTGTGGGTTCTCCCTCGGGATTATTGTTGGATTCAGTATGGTACCCGAATGCGCTTTACGCGACAGATCGTCCCGGGCGGGCACGGTCGCGTACCGCAATATAAGGGTTCAAAGCGGTGGGATAGGTATCTCGCGCCGAATCCAGTCCTACGGGGAGGCCGCCGTCCTACAACGACATCATCCGCGCGACGCATGCCCCAGGGTCGAGGCGACCTTCCAGCAGTTGCAGTAGCGCAGCAACGAACGGGGTATCGACATCGTTGGCGCCGGCCAGCTCAGCAAACATGCGCGTGGCGCGTACCCCCTCGGCGACCATCACGGTACCTTCCATAGCCTGCTCCAGAGATTGGCCTTCGCCGAGCTTCTGACCTAGGGCCCGGTTACGGCCGTGGCTGGACGAGGCCGTAACGAAGAGATCACCTATGCCGGCGGGAGAAAATGCGGTCTCCGGAGCAGCCCCCAATGCCGCCAGCAGCCGGTTCCCTTCGGCGAAGCCGGCGGTGAAGATCGCGGCTTTCAGATTGTCTCCGCTACCCGCCTCCAGGCCGTCGGCGATGCCGCAACCCAGGGCGATCACGTTCTTGAAACCGCCCCAGAGCTCAGCGCCACGAGGATCGCTTGCGGCCTTCAGCGACAGGGTGGCCGTGGTCAGCCGCTGTGCCAGATCCCGCGCCAGCTCAATGTCCTCACTGGCCACCAGCGCCGTGGTGAGCACGCCGGCGGCAAGCTCGGGTGCGATGGTAGGTCCGGTAATCACGGCCAGAGGGTTGGTTTTACCGGCGTTGCGCAGCAGATCTAAGATGGCGTCTGAAACCAGCTGTTGCCCCGCGATCCCTTTCGCCAGGTCCAAGATTATCTGTTCGGGGGTCAGCAGCGGAATGACATCCTCGGCGACACCGAGCACCACGTGGGAGGGCAGTGCCAGCACCACGAGCTCCGCGCCTGGCACCGAGTCTTCCAGCGACATGGAAACATCCAACCCCTGAAGATCCACACCGTCGAGGTATTTGGCGTTGCGGCCGGTCGTGCGAATGGATTCAAAGACGTCGTCTTCCACCGTCCAGCCACGCACCTCGTGACCCGCCTGAAGCCATACCCGTGCCAGGGCGGTGCCGAAGTTGCCAAGCCCGAGTATCGCTATGCATGCCATGTCTGAACCGTCCTTGATTCCGAGAATCGTAGGGATCGTTGGATCGTCCCACCGTTGTATGACAAAGTTACCCCGCCACGCAAGATAGCATCCGAGCAGTCCATGTTCTCACCACCTTTTTCGCCGCATCGCCTGGGCCGAACTCGCCGCTTCCTCGCGCTTATCATGGCCGGCCTGGTGCTTTTGTCTTCGAACGCCAATTCACATGGTGGCGTCGTTTACGACGAGGATGTGTGCGTGCTCAATATCGGGTTTCTCATGGCGCACTTTACCGGTTATCAGCCGCAAACCCGGGGCGCGGAAGAGTTTTGTGAGGACATTCCCGAGGTCGCTGAAAGCGTGTTCGTCATTGACTACCTGCACGACTTCATGAAGGAGATGCAGGTGGATTTCCGCATCATCAAAGACGTCGAGAGTTTCGGCCGGTATGCCAAATGGGATGACATCCAAGGGCTTGACGACATCGAGCGGGACACCATTTTCTATCTGCCGGCCGAAAAGCGAGCCAATGGCGTGTTGACGGCCAATCACCGCTTTGAGGAGGCAGGCGGATACATCGGTATCGTCACTGCGCGACATCCAACCGAAGACAAAGCCTACAACGCGGTCTTTTTCTTCCAGGTCGGCGGCACCGACTACGGCTACTTGCCGCTGTTTGCAACATTGATCGTGCTGTTGCAGCTCACATACCTGGCCAGCACCGGCACGCTTCAGCGCTTTGTGCGGCGCCGCGTGTACCCGCGCACGGAGCTTACGCGCGCGGAGCGTTCGCGCCCCGGGTGTGCGCGCCCCGGGCGTGCGCGCACCCGGCGTGCGCGCACGGACGTGGAATAGCCGATGCGCTGGCTGGTGCTGATTGCCTTGATCGGAGCGCTGCTGCTGGTTCCGTCGCAATGGCTGCCGAAGGACGTTCGCCTGCAGCTGGCCGGGTGGCTGGGTACGCCGGAGTATCGACGGCTACCCGGCGCTCAGGCCGTCCGTGGCGGCGAACCGGAAGACTTTTGCCCGGATGATCTCTTGGGTTGGCGGGCGGCGCAGATCATCGAAGGCGTTGAGATTCGTCGCTCGCCTACCTGTGTGGCGGACAATCCTTACGCAGTTGCGGCCGTTGTGCGCGGCACGAACAACGTCTCGCAACAGACTTTGCTGGCCAGTGGTTTGACCCCGGACGCCGTGGAGAAAGGCGCAGACCTCGATGGGGACGGCGATCCCGACGAGATTCACATTCGCCTCGAGGTCGTTGAGCTCAACGGTGGCTCGCCGGAGCTGGATCAGCCGACCACGCAGTTTGCCATTGCCCCGGGCATCCGTCCTGGTTTCTGGGTGTTCGCGCCGAAGCTGTTCGGCATGGCGACGGAGAATTTTGGATCGCTGAAAGCCCGGGCAATGCTGAGGATGCCGTCGCCGGCGATCCGCGTCGAGCAGGGAGACCGGGTGCGCATTACGCTGGAGAACACCCACTATATGCCTCACACCATCCACTTTCATGGGGTGGATCATCCGTTTCTGGATGAGAACGGTGAGGGCAACGATGGCGTCCCGATCACCAGCGAAATTCCCGTGATGCCGGGCAGCGCACGCACCTACGAGCTGCAACCCCGCCAGTCGGGCACGATGTTCTACCACTGTCACGTGCAACCCCAAGTACACATCATGATGGGGCTTCAGGGTCTTTTCGTGGTTGAGGAGAACCGGCCGAACAACTGGGTGCAGACACTCAACATCGGCGCCGGGCACGTGCGCGCCCCGTCGGTGGCCGTTCGCGAGGAATTCGATCGTGAGTACGACCTGCAGTACCTGGATATCGACAAGGAGCTCCATGCAATCGTTCAGCGCTACAACGACCCGCGACACATCATCGAGCAGATGCATCGCCGCTACGACATCACCGATGCCCGGAGCGATTACTTCATCCTGAACGGCCGCTCGTTTCCTTATACGTTCCGCGAATCTCTTGTGATCACTCAGCCAGACGAGCGGGTGAAGCTGCGCATCGTCAACGGCGGCAGTACGGGGATTGCCCTGCACACCCATGGTCACAAGGCGACGGTAACCCACTTTGATGGGATCGCCGTTGAACCAGCCGCTCGGATTACCCGCGATGTCGTCTGGATCGCCAGCGCGCAGCGGGTGGATCTGGTATTGGAGACCACGGATGACGGTTTACATTCCTACGGCAGCGGCGTGTGGTTGCTGCACGATCACCAGGGGAGGGGGGTGACCACCGACGGTATTGGTCCTGGGGGTAATCTTTCAGCCATCGTTTACGAAAGCTTCCTGGGGGAAAATGGCTGGCCAAGCACATTCGGGGTGGACTGGTCGCCGTATTTCACCGAAACGTATTACAAAAAGGAGCTGCCCGTATGGCAGGCCTATGATCCACTCGGGATGTTTGCCAGCCCGGGCACGGATGGCTGGCTGTTGCTGCGGTTGCTGGGGGCTGCATTGCTCAGTGGCGCCGCGCTGGCCGGTACCGTCGTCTGGCTCACGCGCCGGCGCCGGACGTCGTGAGATTGGTTGTTGCGCTGGTTGTGCTGGTCTGGGCGTTTCCCTCGTACGGCGGCGCTGAGAATGCTAATGCGGGTCACTCGATGCCCGCAGGGGCCCAACACGGCCATCACGCGACGCTCGGGGTAAACGGTATGGTCATGAACGCCAATACCAGCGAGTTGCCGCGTGGCTGCAAAAAACTGGGTCGCGACTATGAGTTCACGGTGTATGCGGGCGTCGAATTTGCCGCGAAGCACCCAGGCACGACATTCGGAATGAGTCAGTACGAATACGAAGTGGAGCCGTGCTCACGAGTGACAGTGACGTTTGTCAATAAGGATGCCGTGCGTCACCAGTGGATGGTACACGGGTTGCCCCGTTATCTTTATCCCCAGGGAATGTTTCACCTCGAAGCCGCGGGCGGTGCACGCCAGACCGGTACCTTCATCGTGCCGAGCGACGATAGAACTTACCTCGTTCATTGCGACATGGCTCAGCACATGGAAAAGGGCATGAAAGCTCAGCTCAAGGTCGGAGCCGGTAGCGGAGACCTATGGGCAATACCGGGGGTAAGCGCTGATTTTTACCCGGATTCGTATCTGCCGTCGAGTACCCTGCGCTGGATATTGGTGGCACTGTTTGCCGGAATTGGCATCGTCGTGTTGCTCGCGTTGCTGGTGCACGACTCCTGAGCTGAATCCCCACGGCGCTTGCCGGTTAATCGAACTGCCCCGGTCGCCTATGCCGTTGGCGGGATGCCCAGCGTCGCCATCAGCTCCGGATCCAGCGCAAGCAGGTCCGGGTTGGGGTAGGCCGCGGGGTCGAGCATTCGTAGCGCCTGAAAGAACGCCTCACAGCGCTTCAGGGTCACGATGTAGGTAACGGGGTCGGTCACCTTACCTTCGGCATGCAGCGCCCCGGCGGGCAGGATCAGCTTGTCGCCGGCGCTAAGGTCGCGCCGTTCGCCGTTTTCATCAAGTACGTAGGTCTCGCCGTCGATCAGATAGCCGATGATGTCACCATCGTGCCAGTGTACGGGAAGCTCGGGGGATGCCGGGGAGAGATACGTCGTCGGCCAGTAACCGGTCTCGATCATGTCCCGATACACGTCCTGGCGGGTTTCGAACGCGTTTTTCTCAATGCGCATGACCGAGCGTTCGCTCATTTTTCTGTCCCTCTGATTGGTGACTTTCTGTCAAGGCTTGGATGCCAATAGAGCGCATATTGAGCTGCAAAGCAATCGCCCAGTATCGGCCATCCGTAGAAGCCAAAACTTTCGTGGCAACGTTCTCGAAGGTTCTAGTTGCAACGCCGCCCGTTAAGCTTCTAGGATTAGCCGCGGAGGAAAACACGACCATGGCAGACAGCATTGGCTCGGCGGCACAGGTCGCCATTTCGGAAAGTCAGAATCTCTGGCCGTTTCTGCTGTATGCGATATCCGTCATCGGGTTTCTTGCGTTTATTCTGGCGGCGTCCTGGGTTATCGGAGCGCGCACCCGGCACCGCAAAGCAACGGACTTGCCGTTCGAGTCTGGCATCGTATCCGTCGGCAGCGCCGAGCAGACTCGGCTGTCCATCGAGTTCTACCTGATTGCGATGTTCTTCGTGATTTTCGATCTGGAAACCATCTTCATCTTTGCCTGGGCGGTGGCGTTTTACGAGCTCGGCTGGCGCGGTTACCTGGGAGCCCTGATTTTCATTGTGATTCTGCTGGTGGCGCTCATCTATGAATTGCGCACCGGCGCGCTCGATTGGGGCGTGTTGCGGCGACGGCCCCGCCGTGAGTACTCGATTACGCCAGGTGTCGTGATTGAGGAGGCCAGCTGAGATGCGCTGGCGCTTGATCAAAACCGAGCCGGGCGCGCTGATGACGGAGCCGGATGAGGCCTACGCAGAGGACCTGGCGAAAAGCGTGATCGTGACCAAGCTGGAGGATCTTATCGCCTGGAGTCGGGCAAACTCCCTGTGGCCGTTCAACTTCGGCCTGTCCTGCTGCTACGTGGAGATGGCCACTGCGCTGACCTCGCGCCATGACATGGCCCGCTTCGGGGCCGAGGTCATACGCGCATCGCCCCGCCAGGCGGATCTCATCGTCATCGCAGGCACCGTCTTCCGCAAGATGGCGCCCGTTGTTCAGCACCTCTACGATCAGCTGCTGGAGCCGAAGTGGGTAATCTCCATGGGATCCTGCGCCAACTCCGGAGGCATGTTCGACGTTTACAGCGTGGTGCAGGGGGTCGACAAATTTCTGCCGGTCGACGTCTATGTGCCCGGCTGCCCGCCGCGTCCGGAAGCCCTGCTGCAGGGCCTGAACTTGCTCCAGGACAGCGTTGCCCATGATCGCCGCCCGCTGAGTTGGCTGATCGATGGCGATCAAGTCAGTCGCGTCCCGAAACCGAGCCAGCGCGACCTGCGCACGCCCGAGCGCATGAAGGCCACGCAACTGGCCGAACCGACGAGCGTCGGTTTGGCTCCACTATCCGCCGATCTCCTGCGTGATATCAGCGCGGAGGATCGAGTGAAGTAAGGCCCTTATGTCAGAAGTGGTAGAACATTCCGTCTCGGAGAATTCCAACGAACAACCCGAGCTGGTCAGAGAGCTTGCGGCTCGTTTCGGGCCGGATTGCGTTTACCAGGAAACCGTGGACGCGATCCCCAATCTGTGGGTGCCGAAAAATCGGCTGGTGGAGGTGATGCGCCACCTCAAAGAGGAAGTTTCCCGGCCCTTCCCGCTGCTGTTCGATGTGTCTGCCATCGACGAGCGGCTGCGCGAACATCGCGCAGGTCAGCCGGATTCGGACTTTACCGCCTTCTACCACCTGATTTCCCTGGAGCGCAACGCGGATATCCGGATCAAGGTGGCTCTGGACGATGACGATCTCAATATTCCGACGTTGACGGGATTGTGGCCCGCCGCCAACTGGTACGAGCGTGAAGCGTTCGACATGTTTGGGATCAACTTCGAGGGTCATCCGAATCTGCGGCGGATACTGACGCCGCCGGGGTGGGAAGGTCATCCATTGCGCAAGGAACATCCGGCCAGAGCCACGGAGATGGATCCGTATACATTGAGCGATGAGTTTCTCGACGCTCAGCAGGAAGAGTTGCGCTTCGTACCTGAAGAGTGGGGCATGAGCCGGCAAGCCAAGCACACCGACTTCATGTTCCTGAACCTCGGGCCCAATCACCCGAGCGTGCACGGTGTGTTTCGCATCGCGCTGCAGCTCGACGGTGAGATCATCGTCGATGCGGTGCCCGATATCGGCTACCACCATCGCGCCTCGGAGAAGATGGCCGAGCGGCAGTCGTGGCATACGTATATTCCGTACACTGATCGGATCGACTACCTTGGCGGTGTGATGAACAACCTGCCGTACGTGATGGCGGTGGAAAAGTTGGCCGGTATTGAGGTGCCGCCGCGCGCGCAGGTGATCCGCGTCATGCTGGCCGAGTTCTTTCGTATCTCGAGCCACCTGCTGTTCTACGGCACGTACGCTCAAGATGTGGGTCAGATGTCGCCGGTTTTCTACATGTTTATCGATCGGGAACGGCTGCTCAGCATCATCGAGGCAATCACCGGCGGCCGCATGCATCCAAGCTGGTTCCGCATCGGTGGTGTGTGTCAGGATCTGCCCGACGGCTGGGACACCATGGTGCGCGACTTTGTCGACTACCTGCCCAAACGTCTCAACCATTACGACAAGATGTCGCTACGCAACGGCATTTTCAAACGCCGCAGCATCGACATCGGTGCGTACAATACCGCCGAAGCGCTCGACTGGGGCGTGACCGGGCCCGGCTTGCGAGCCACGGGATGTGACTGGGATCTACGCAAAAAGCGGCCTTACGCTGGGTACGATCAGTTTGAGTTCGATATCCCGGTTGGCAGCAAAGGCGATTGTTACGATCGCGTCCTTGTTCGAGTCGAGGAGATGCGCCAGAGCCTGCGTATCATCCGTCAGTGCCTGGACAACATGCCGTCCGGGCCGTACAAGGCGTCACATCCGCAAACTACGCCGCCGCCCAGAGAGCGGACGATGCTGGATATCGAGACGTTGATCCAGCACTTTCTGAACGTCAGCTGGGGTCCGGTGATCCCGCCGGGTGAGTGTTGCGTGAACATCGAGGCGACCAAGGGGTGGAATTCCTACTACCTGATTTCCGACGGCGGTGGGATGTCGTACCGGACCCGGATCCGCACACCGTCGTTTCCGCATCTGCAGATGATCCCCTTGATCAGCCGCGGATTCATGATCGCCGACCTGATCGCAATCATCGGCAGTATCGATTTCGTCATGGCAGACGTGGATCGTTAGCATGAGCGAAGTACAACTCATCGGCGCGCTTTCCAACGAAGAGATCGAGGCTATCGAGGCAGAAATTGCGCATCTTCCCGACCGGCAATCGGCGGCCATTGAAGCGTTGCAGATTGTGCAGGCGAAACGTGGCTGGGTAACTGACGAGAGTTTGAATGCGGTTGCGCGCCTGCTCGATATGTCGTCGGCGGAACTCGACAGCATTGCAACCTTCTATAATCTGATATTTCGGAAGCCGGTGGGTCGACATGTTATCTTGGTCTGCGATAGCGTGAGCTGTTTTGTGATGGGCTGCGATCGTGTGCGCGCGGTTGTGGCTGAACATCTTGGCATAGAACTGGGACAGACGACCAACGATGGACGCTTTACGTTGCTGCCGATCGTATGCCTGGGTGCCTGCGATCGCGCTCCGGTCATGATGATCGACGACGAACTCATCGGCGATGTACGGGCCGACGAGGTGCCCAAACTGCTGGAGCGGTTCAGATGACGCTTGCCGAGCGGCCGCTCACCGAACGGATAGAATCCTTAGGCGGCCTGGTGCCGCTGGCTGCCTACGAACGCGCCGGCGGATATGAGGCGGCGCGTCGGGTCGTGGCGTCCATGGCGCCCATCGAGGTTCAGGATCTCGTGAAAGAAGCAAACCTCAGGGGTCGCGGCGGAGCCGGCTTTCCGACCGGGGTGAAGTGGAGCTTCGTGCCAATGGGGGCCGCCGGTGACGGGCACAAGTATCTGGTCTGCAACGCCGACGAGATGGAGCCAGGCACGTTCAAGGATCGATATCTGATGGAGTACGATCCGCATCTGCTCGTGGAAGGCATGATCATTGCCGCCTTCGCGATTCAGGCGGACACGGCGTACATATTTCTGCGCGGTGAATACCATGAATCGTTCCGGCAGTTGTCGCGGGCCATCAGCGACGCAAAACAACGCGGCTATGTGGGTGATCGCGTATTTGGCAGCGACTTCAACCTGGAGCTTGGCATTCACCGTTCGGGTGGTCGCTACATCTGCGGTGAGGAAACTGCGCTCTTGAACGCGTTAGAGGGCAAACGTGCGCAACCGCGAACCAAGCCGCCGTTTCCACCGGCCAGTGGCGCCTGGGGCAGACCGACCATCGTGAACAACGTAGAAACGCTGTGCAACGTGCCCGGCATAATCCGCAACGGCGCCGAGTGGTTTCAGGATCTGGGCCTCGGTGATGATTCAGGCACCAAGCTCTACGGCGTGTCGGGCCGGGTAAAACGGCCCGGGTTGTGGGAGTTGCCCATCGGCACGAGCATCCGCGAGATCATCTTCGAACACGCCGGCGGCATGCAGGACGGTTACAAGCTGCGCGGCATTCTGCCTGGGGGTGCGTCCACCGATTTTCTGGTTGAAGAGCATCTGGATCTGCCGATGGACTACGGCTCCATTCAGGCTGCCGGCAGCCGCATGGGCACGGGAACGATGATCCTGATGGATGACTCCGTTTGCCCGGTGGCAATTTCCATCAATCTCCAACATTTCTTTGCGCAGGAATCGTGCGGCTTTTGCACCCCCTGCAGGGAGGGGCTGCCCTGGCTGGAGGGACTGCTTCAGGACATCGAGGATGGTCGGGGTAAGCCCGAAGACATGGAGGTGCTCGACACCAATGCGGCGTTCATTGGCGCACCCGGCAATACCTTTTGCCTGCACGCCACCGGAGCCATGGAACCGCTGGTGAGCGCGCTGAAGTATTTCCGTGAAGATTTCGAAGCGCATATCCGCACCGGGCGATGCCCGTACCAGGAAGGGGGCTGATTGGTGGCTACGATCTATGTCGATGGCGCACCATACGAGGCAGAGCCTGGCCAGAACCTGCTCCACGCGTGTCTCTCCCACGGGCTCGAGTTGCCGTACTTCTGCTGGCATCCGTCGTTGGGATCCGTCGGCGCTTGTCGGCAATGTGCAGTGGTTCAATATCAGGATGAGAACGACACTCGCGGTCGCTTGATCATGGCCTGCATGACCCCGGCGAGCGACGGCGCGCGGATTTCCATCGCCGCCCCGTACGCACGGGATTTCCGTGCCTCCGTGATCGAGTGGCTGATGGTAAACCACCCCCACGACTGCCCGGTATGCGAAGAGGGGGGCGAGTGCCATCTGCAGGACATGACGGTCATCACGGGCCATATATCACGGCGCTATCGGGGGATGAAGCGCACGTTCGAGAACCAGTATCTGGGTCCGTTTCTGAATCACGAGATGAACCGTTGCATTACTTGTTACCGTTGCGTTCGGTACTACGGCGATTACGCCGGTGGGACGGATCTGCAAGCTTTTGGATCCCAGGCACGAATGTATTTTGGGCGCTCCGAGGACGGCGTTCTGGAAAGTCCGTTCGCTGGCAACCTGGTGGAGGTATGCCCAACTGGCGTGTTTACCGACAAACCGTTCGCTAAGACCTACACGCGCAAATGGGATCTGCAGTCCGCGCCTTCGGTGTGCCCCGGATGCGCGGTGGGTTGCAACACGTTTCCCGCGGAGCGCTACGGGCGCCTGCAGCGCGTACACAATCGCTACCACGGCGAAGTGAACGGCTACTTTCTGTGCGACCGCGGCCGCTACGGGTTCGGCTTTGTGAACGACGATCATCGCCTTCGCAACGCCGGGGTACGCGTGCAAGGCGACCTCTTTGAGGCCATCGAGGGTGAAGCCGCGGTGGCACGGCTGGGAGCGTTGATCAGCCAGGGATCGGTCGTTGGAATCGGCTCGCCCAGAGCGTCTTTGGAAAGCAATGCGGCGTTGAAGAGCCTGGTGGGTGGAGACAACTTCTGCGTGGGGCTTGCTGACGGCGAGTCCGAACTCGTCGACCTTGCGCTGGACGTCTATGCTACCGGCGGCGCGCGAATTCCGTCGTTGACGGACGTCGAGGCAGCCGATGCGGTGATCATCATCGGTGAAGACGTGCTCAATACCGCACCCCGGGTTGCGCTTGCGCTGCGCCAATCGGTGCGTAATCGGGCACTCGCCATGGCGCAAGACGCGGGCATTCCGGCATGGCAGGACGCCGGCGTTCAGAGTCATAGCCAGCATGTGCAGAACCCGTTGTTCATTGCCACCATTCTGCCCACGGAAATCGACGACATTGCCCGAGCTCGATTGAATGCCGATCCGGAACGATTGGCGCTGGCGGGCTTTGCGGTTGCCAACGCGATCAACCCGGCGTTCGCGGCGGGCGAAGAGATCGATGCCCAGACCCGGGATTTCGCCGCAGAGGCCGCGCGCGCGCTGGCGGCGGCCCAGCGTCCCTTGGTGATCTCGGGCACCGGCGTGGGCAATGTCGATGTCGTCAAGGCGGCCGCGAATATCGCGTGGGCGCTGAAATCCACCGGCAGCGACCCGGCGTTGCTGTTGACGCCGGCAGAGGCAAACACCTTCGGCGTGGCCATGCTCGAAGGTGGCATCGACTTGAACGCGGCGTTGACAGCCGTGGTCAACGGCAGCATCAAGACTCTCGTGGTCGTGGAGAACGATTTGTTCCGCCGCGCCGACCCAGGGTTGGTCGAGCGGGCGCTTGGCGCTGCCGAGAACGTCGTGGTGCTCGACGTGCTGGAAACGCCGACTGCGGAGTACGCATCGCTGGTGCTCCCGGCTGCGACGTTCGCGGAGTCCACCGGTACGTATGTCAACTATGAAACCCGCGCGCAGCGGTTCTATGAGGTGTTTGCGCCGAAGGACGCGATCGCTCCGGCCTGGCGTTGGCTCGCGCAAGCCGGCATGCACGCGGGCCGAAACGATATGCGCTGGCGTCGTGTAGACGATGTGACCGCTGCGGTGGCGGGCCTGCCGGGGTTGTCGGGTGTGGGCGAGGTCGCTCCTGACGCAGACTATCGGGGCGCGGCAGACATGAAAATCCCGCGCGCGCCGCATCGCTACAGCGGCCGCACGGCTATGCACGCCGACGTGAATATTCATGAGCCCAAGACCCGCGTCGACGAGGAAACCCCGTTCTCATATTCAATGGAAGGTGCCAATCGTGGGCAGCCAGGCGCGCTGGTGCCGTACGTCTGGGCGCCGGGTTGGAATTCCAATCAGTCCGTCTACAAGTTTCAACAGGAAGTGGCCGGTGCGCTCAGCGGTGGCGATCCGGGGGTGCGATTAGTCGACAACCCGCCAGCGCAGATGGATTTTGCACAACGCTTCCGCGCTCCGGCACAGCCGCGCAAGGCAACCAGCGGCGGCTTTCGGCTGCTTGGGGTGCATACGATATTCGGCAGCGACGAACTGTCCATGCGATCGGCCGTAATAGGCGAGCGTGGGCCGGTACCCCACATTGTTCTCAGCCCGGCCGACGCCGAGCGCTTAGGGGTCGCAGCGGGTTCCGGCCTACGCTGCGTGGAGTTGGAGGCTGCATTCGAGGTGCGTATCGATTCTGCGCTCGCGACCGGTAATGCGGCGATCTGTTTGGGGTTGCCGGGAGCCCGCAGCGAGGTACCGGCACAAAGGGTCGAGCTAGTGCCTGATCCCGATTACGTATCGCCGCGTCCGCCTGACGTCAACCTGATCGCCAGGGGTTGAGCGTGGACCTGGGCTTCATCCTGATCTTGCCGGTGCTGCTTGGTGCCTTTCTGGGTGCGGCGGTTCTGATCTGGTGGGAGAGGCGCCTGCTGGGATTCTTCCAGGATCGGCTCGGACCGAATCGCCTGGGATGGTTTGGCAGCCTGCAGATCGTGGCAGACGTGGTGAAGCTTTTCGCCAAGGACGACTGGGTGCCGCCGTTCGCGGATCGCGTGGTATTCACGCTTGCTCCCAGCGCCATCGTCGCTGGAATGCTCATGGGCTTTGCAGTCGTGCCGTACGGGCCCGGGCTGCACATCATCGATCTGAATATCGGCCTGTTGTTCTTCCTTGCCATGACGTCGCTGGCCGTCTACGGCGTTCTGCTTGGTGGGTTTGCCAGCAACAACAAATATTCGCTGCTTGGCGGGTTGCGCGCCGCAGCGCAGATGGTCACCTACGAAGTGTTCATGGGTCTGTCCATCATGGGCGTGGTAATGCTCACGGGTTCGTTCAACTTGAGCGTGATCGTTCGCGCCCAGGAAAACCTCTGGTTTTGCGTACCCCAGATACTGGGCCTGGTGGTGTTTGTGCTCGCCGGGATCGCAGAGTCGCATCGCCAACCCTTCGACCTGCCCGAAGCCGAGCATGAGCTGACCGGTGGTTATCACACCGAATACTCCGCTATGAAGTTCGGGCTCATCATGGTCGGTGAGTATCTGTCGGTCATTCTGACGTCCGCCATCATGGTCACGCTTTTCTTCGGCGGCTGGCTCGGCTGGAGTTTTCTACCGCCCATCGTCTGGTTCGCTCTGAAGACCGGGGCGGTGATCTGCTTCTTCATCCTGGTTCGCGGCGCTATTCCGCGACCGCGCTACGATCAGCTGATGTCGCTGGGTTGGAAGATTCTGTTGCCGATCACGCTGTTGAATCTGCTTGTTACAGGTGCGATCGCGTTGAGCCTGGAGGGTTGATTGTGTGGAGCCAACTGGTAACTCTCGGCACCGTCTTGAAGCACCTCTTCATGCGCGCGGAAACCGTGCAGTATCCGGAAGAGATGCCGTATCTGGCGCCACGCTATCGTGGCCGCATCATACTCACCCGCGACCCCGATGGTGAAGAGCGGTGTGTGGCGTGCAACCTGTGCGCCGTGGTGTGCCCGGTCGATTGCATCGCGTTGCAGAAAACGGAAAGCGCGGATGGGCGCTGGTACCCGGAGTTTTTCCGCATCAACTTCTCGCGCTGCATCATGTGTGGGATGTGTGAGGAGGCGTGCCCGACCTACGCCATCCAGTTGACGCCGGATTTTGAGCTTTGCGAGTACGATCGCAACAACATGGTTTACGAAAAAGAGCATCTGTTGATCGACGGCGTCGGGAAATACCCGGACTACAGCTTCTGGAGCGTGGCCGGGAAAACGATCGCCGGCAAGGACAAGGGCGAGGCGCGCAAAGAAACACCGCCAGTGGACGTCCACAGCCTGTTGCCGTAGGGCGAGACAGCGCGGCAAAAAAAAGACCCGGGGAGACGACTACGACAATGGAAGTGGTTCTGTTCTACATCGCAGCCAGCGTCGCGCTGGCCGCGACGGTGCAGGTGATTTCGCGTACCAACGCAACGCACGCGCTTATCTATCTGATCGTGTCGCTGCTAGCTATTGCGGTGATTTTTTATTTGCTCGGTGCACCATTTGCTGCAGCGCTTGAGGTGGTGATTTACGCCGGAGCCATCATGGTGCTGTTCGTGTTCGTGGTCATGATGCTGAATCTTGGCGAGAGTGCGGTGGCACGGGAGCGCGGCTGGTTGAATGCCCGAATGTGGATCGGACCCACCATTCTCATCTTCATCCTGTTGCTGGAGTTGCTGTATGTCCTCGTCGGAACACCCGGGTCAACGTCCGGGGTGGCCGTTTCGCCCAAAGCGGTAGGTGAGGCGTTGTTCGGCGGTTATATATTGGCGGTGGAGCTTGCGTCGATCCTGCTGCTGGCAGCACTTGTGGGTGCGTATCATTTGGGCCGGCGCTATATGGGTTCGCGTCGCGAGGAGATCGGCTGATGTTCACCGCCGTGGGAATTCCTCTGGAGCACGTGTTCATTCTTGCCGGGTTGCTGTTTCTCATCGGTTTCACCGGCGTGCTGGTCCGGCGCAACGTCATTTTCCTTCTGATGTCGCTTGAAATCATGATGAACGCCTGCGGCCTTGCGTTTGTTGCGGCTGGTGCCCGGTGGGCGGAGGCCGATGGGCAGATCATGTACATGCTGGTGTTGTCGCTGGCGGCGGCGGAGGTGGCTGTGGGTCTAGGCCTGGTTCTGCAGCTGGAACGCCGCTACCGGCACCTGGACATCGACGCTGCGAGCGAATTGAGCGGCTGATGCCCACCGAATCCACGGCGCTCGAGTTCCTGTGGCTGGTACCGGCATTGCCTCTGTCCGGATTCCTCATTCTGCTGATCACCGAGGGACGGCTTGGCAAGCTGATGGTCGCCCTCGTCGGCGCGGGATCTGTCGGCCTGGCCGCGGGGGTAGCGCTGCTCGCCGGTATGGCTTTCGTCGAGCGGGGGGGCGAGCCCTATGTACAGACGCTGTGGTCGTGGATGGATGTTGGCGGCTTCTCGGCGAGCTTTACCCTTTATCTGGACGGCCTGTCTCTGGTGATGATCGGCGTCATCACCGGGGTGGGTTCGCTCATCCATCTGTACGCAACGGGCTACATGGCCGCAGAGGAGGGTTACAGCCGCTTCTTTGCGTACATGAACCTGTTTGTCTTCGCCATGCTGATGCTCGTGCTGGGGGACAACCTGTTGGTTTTGTACCTCGGCTGGGAAGGCGTGGGGTTATGTAGCTATCTGCTGATCGGTTTTTTTCATACCGAAGCGGAAAACGGCTACGCCGCACGCAAGGCCTTTGTGGTCACCCGGGTCGGTGACACCGCCATGGCGTTGGGACTGTTTCTGCTGTTCCGGGAGCTTGGATCGCTCGAGATCCAGACGGTGTTGGTGGACGCCGCGGTACATTGGCCCGATGGCTCGACCTTGTGCACGTTGATCGCGTTGTTGTTGCTGGGCGGGGCCGTTGGCAAGTCGGCCCAGGTGCCGCTGCAGACCTGGCTGCCCGACGCGATGGCGGGGCCCACTCCGGTGAGTGCCCTCATTCACGCGGCCACCATGGTGACCGCCGGGGTCTATCTGATCGCGCGCATGCACGACCTGTACTTACTCTCGCCCACGGCGCAGCTGGCGGTCGCCGTGGTGGGCCTGGCGACGTTGTTGATCGCATCGTTCGCAGCGCTTACCCAGACCGATATCAAACGTATTCTCGCGTACTCCACGATGAGCCAGATCGGCTACATGTTCATGGCGCTGGGGGTGGGTGCGTGGTCGGCGGCGATCTTTCACCTGGTGACCCATGCTTTTTTCAAAGCCTTGCTGTTCCTTGCCGCCGGGTCGGTCATTCTCGCGGTACATCACGAGCAGAACATATTCCGTATGGGTGGATTGTGGCGGAAGCTGCCGGTCCCTTTCTGGAGCATGGTGGTGGGCGCCGCAGCTTTGGCGGCTCTGCCCCTTACGTCCGGCTTTTACAGCAAAGATGCCATTCTGTTGACGAGTTGGGACTACGCCTACGCCGGCCCCTGGTTCTGGGCTTTTGGCGCACTTGCCGCGTTCATCACCGCCTTGTACAGCGCTCGCCTGATCTTCGTGGTGTTCTTCGGCACGCAGGACACAGAACCCCACGACCGTTCCGGGCTGAACATGTGGGGCCCACTGGTTGTGCTTGGGATGCTCGCTGTTGGTGGGGGGTGGTTCGGGCTTGCGCTGGTAGCCGACGTCCTGCCTGACGGAGGGCTCGCCGAGGAAGGCCATGGTGGCTGGTTGGCCTGGGTGACGGGTGCGGTTCCGATAGCCGGTGCAGCGCTGGGATATCTCTTGTTCTATCGCAGGAAGATCAATCTGGATAGGTTGGTGGAATCGAAGCTGGGCGATGCGCTGCGCAGGTTCTGGTTGGGTGGCTGGGGCTTTGATGCCCTCTACGACGCGGTCGTTGTGAAACCGTTCGTTGCTCTGGCCAAAGCCAACAAGAGCGACGTGGTGGATCTTCTGTATCAGGGATTGGCCGCGCTTGCGCGTGGATTGAATCGAACGCTGAGCCTGACCCAGACCGGTCGCTTGCGCTGGTACGCCGCCAACATGGCGGTCGGCATGGTCCTCGTGTTGCTCATTGTGCTGGGAGTGGTGTGAACCTGCTGGCGCTCATATTGCTGGTGCTCGCAGGCGGTGCGCTCGCCTGGGCCTCGGAGCGCGTGCATGCATCTGCGCCGCGCTGGGTCGCTCTGGTCGTGCTGTTTGTAGCGGGGGCCTGGGTTGCCTGGTTCTGGCTCAATCCCGTGGCGGACAACATATACGCGGAGCTGAGCTTGCCCTGGATCCCGCGCTTCGGAATCAGCGTGTATCTGTCGCTCGACGGTTTGAGCCTGATGCTGGTCGCGCTCACCTTGGCGATGGGGGTGGTTGCCGTTGTTTCTTCCTGGACGGAAATTACGGCTGGGCCGGGCGCCTTTCACTTCAACCTGCTGTGGACACTTGCTGGGGTGGTCGGGGTATTTACCGCCCTGGACCTATTCCTGTTCTTCTTTTTCTGGGAAGTGATGCTGATCCCAATGTACTTTCTGATCGCGATCTGGGGTCACGAGAATCGCGGCTATGCCGCAATGAAATTTTTCCTGTTTACCCAGATCAGTGGCCTGTTGTTGTTGGTAGCGATTTTAGGCTTGGTGTATGCGAACTACGATGTAACAGGACTACTCACGTTCAACTACGATGAGCTGCGCGGCGCCCACATCTCAGAAGATCTTCAGTTCTGGTTGATGCTGGGATTTTTCATCGCGTTCGTCGTCAAGTTGCCGGGGGTCCCTTTTCACACCTGGTTGCCCGATGCCCATACTCAGGCTCCCACCGCGGGCAGCGTGATTCTCGCGGCGATTCTGCTGAAGACCGGCGCCTACGGACTGCTGCGATTCGTGGTGCCGTTGTTTCCCGAGGCAGCTTTCGACTTTCGCTGGCCCGCAATGCTGCTCGGGGCGGTGAGCGTGATTTACGGCGGTTACATGGCGTTCAGCCAGTCCGATTTCAAGCGCTTCGTGGCCTACAGCAGCGTCAGTCACATGGGCTTCGTGCTACTGGGGATATTCGCCTGGAATCAGCTCGCGGTGCAGGGGGCCGTGGTGCTGATGATTGCCCATGGTTTCTCCTCGGCTGCATTGTTCATGATGGCTGGCGCGTTGCAGGAACGGTTGCATACCCGCGAGATGACCGAAATGGGTGGGTTGTGGGTCAAGGCGCCGCGCATGGGGGCCGTCGCCTTGTTTTTCGTGGTTGCCTCGCTGGGAATGCCGGGGCTTGGAACATTCGTTGGAGAGTTTCTGGTGTTGCTCGGTGCGTTTCAGGTCGACATTCCTTTAACGGTCGCTGCCGCCGCCGGCATGATCATAGCGGCGGTGTATTCGCTATCGCTCATGCAGCGTACGTTTCAGGGTCCTGCCAACCCGAACGTAGGCGCAATGCGCGATTTCGGGGCTCGTGAACTCAGCGTCATGATATTGATGGCGGTTGGCCTGATCTGGCTGGGCGTGTATCCCCAGGGTGTGCTCGACCTGTCCTCGCCGGTGCTCGATGTGCTGCAGGTGGGCATGCGATGAGTAATCAGGATTTCCTCGCGCTCAGCCCGTATATCACCATAACGGTGGGCATTCTCGTGCAGCTGCTTGTGGTTTCGGTCCGGCGCGGCCGAACGCTCGCCATGGTGACCGGCGTGCTGGTTCTGGTTGCGACTCTTGCCTCATTGCCGCTGGGACTGGGCGCCGGGGCACCGGTGGTGACGGAGTTTTTGCGGTTGGATGCGTATGCCGCGTACTTCAACGCGCTGTTTCTCTTTGCCGCCATCGTTACCGCGGTGCTGGCCCACAAGTATCTGGAAAATCGCGCTGGTGAGCCCGAAGAGTTTTATATTCTGCTTGGTACTGCCACGCTGGGCGCCATGGTTCTTGCGGCCTCCTATCACTTTGCCGCGTTTTTGCTCGGTCTGGAGATTCTTTCGATCTCGCTGTATGTGTTGATCGCTTACACCGAGGAAGGCCACCCGCCGCTGGAAGCGGCGCTGAAATATCTGGTGTTGTCCGGGGTTGCCTCGACCACGATGTTGTTCGGCATGGCGCTCATCTACAATGCCACCGGTACGCTGGTGTTCTCGGAGCTGGCTAGTGCCTTCGTCAGCCATCCGCGATTCGAGCTGCACATGATGCTGGGGCAAGGTCTGCTGTTCGCTGGTCTCGCCTTCAAGTTGTCGCTGGTACCGTTCCACATGTGGACTCCCGACGTCTACCACGGCGCCCCCGCGCCTGTGAGCGGATACCTGGCTACGGTGTCCAAGGGTGCTGTGTTCGCTTTCGTGTTGCGCTACGTTGTCGAGAGCGAGGTACTGTCGAATCAGGTCGTGTTTACCGTGATCGCGGTACTCGCCGTGCTTTCCATGCTGTTTGGAAATGTGCTCGCCCTGTTGCAGACCAACGTCAAGCGGATACTTGCGTATTCGTCCATCGGCCATGCGGGCTATCTGCTCGTTGCCCTGCTCGCGGTTGAGGTACTGTCCGACCATCGGATCGGCGCGGAAGCGGCGATGATTTATCTCGCTGGATATTTCGCGATGACGCTGGCCGCGTTCGGTGTGGTCACGGTGCTTTCTTCCGCGGCGGCTGAGACGGATGCGGAAGAGATTGATGCCTACGAAGGTCTGTTCTGGCGACACCCGGTGGCGGCGACGGTACTAACGCTCGCCATGCTATCGCTTGCGGGGATACCGTTGACCATAGGGTTCATCGCAAAGTTTTATCTCATAACCGCAGGCATCGATGGATCTTTGTGGGTTCTCGTGTGGGCCCTGGTCCTGGGCAGCGCAGTTGCGATCTACTACTACCTGCGGATTGTGCTCGCCATGACGCGCTCCGGAGCCGCCGTGCAGTACCCGTATGCCACCCAGACGTCCGAAGGGGCGTCGATCCTGGTCATGCTGGGCGTCGTACTGATCACATTCGGAATCTATCCCACGCCGCTGATCGACATTGTGCGCAATGTGCTCGGCAGCGAGTAGGAACGAAAATAACATGGCTGGAGAAATGGCATGTTTCGAAAAGCGGGCGTGAAGGTTCGCGATCACATGGTTAGACGCCCGGTTCTGGTGAGCCCGGACACCGAGCTGTTCGCAGCCATACACAAGATACTCGTACACAAAAATCCGGGGTCACGGTTGTCGATGAGAACCGTGACCCCGTGGGGATGCTCTCTGAACTCGACTGTTTGCGCGCGATCCTTTCGGGTAGCTACGACCAGGAAGAGGTGGGTACGATCCTCGTGAAGGGCCACATGAGCTGCGAGTTGGAAACGGTGGGTCCCGACGAGCAGATCATCGATGTCGCATTGTCCATGCTCGATCACAAGCATCGGCGGCGGCCGGTCGTGGACCAGCGCGGCAATCTGCTCGGTCAACTTACCTGTCGTCATCGGTTGAAGGGCGTGAAAGATCTGGACCTGCCCGAGGACTGGCGCGAAAACTAACAGCAGTGAATTAGCGGCTAGTCCTTTAGAACTTATTGATATTGCGATCTCTCGAATGACGTCCGAAAATGAAGCCTCATCGTTCAGGCATGTTGGCAGTACGGTGTTGGGACCTTACTTTGGACCTGGAACGGGGAGGTAGGTGATGAAAACCGTCCATGAAGTCCTCGCACACAAGGACAACCGGATTCGCTGTGTGCACCCCGATGATAGTGTGTACGACGCCATCCGCATGATGGCCGACCATGAGATCGGCGCGTTGCTGGTGATGGTGGATGCCGAGCTCAAGGGCATCATCTCCGAGCGTGATTACGCCAGAAAGGTCATTCTCCAGGACAAGGCCTCTAAAGACACCCGCGTTGCTGAAATCATGACCCACGAGGTGGTGGCCGCAACCTCGCACGACCGGGTCGGCGAATGCGTCGCCAAGATGAAAAAACACCACATCAGACACCTGCCTGTCATTGATGGCGGCAGCGTGGTCGGCATGCTGTCCTTGCGGGATCTGTTCTCCACCATCATCGAAGATCAGGCATCCACGATCGATCAGATGGAGCATTACATCCGCGGAGAAGTCTGAGCGGCCCCATCCGTGCGACCATCCGCATCACTGCGTGCCCCGCTTGCGTGTCCTTCGCGTCCGCTACGTCGTTCATAAATTGTTCAGACGAAACATGGTGTTATGTCACTACAGCGAGGCCGTGGCCGGTTGCCACGGATGATGCCTTGTTGATGCGCTAGAGCGCCAGGAAACATCAAACATTTTAAGGTACACGGGGCGAGTCGGAGAGTAGTTATGAACCGACCCATGAGTAAACAGACACTTGATCGACAGAATCGGGCTTTTGCCGGCACCAACGGCATCAGCCGGAACAATCGTAAATTACGCTTCCTACCGGCTTTTCGTGACGAAGATACCGGACGCGTGGAAATTGCCAGATTCGAAAACGGTAAACCCGCGTCTGCTCACCTGATCGTTGGGCTCCCCAAAGAGTGGGCTGTTGCATTTACCTGCGAGGGCGCGATTCTGGCCATCAAATCCAGCATTACCGCCGGGTTTCTCCGCGACAGCGTATTCTTCACCCGTGAAGAGGCCGCTGCGGCCACCTAATCGCCCGTTCCAACGGCCCCCTGCTCGATGAGTTGGTCGATCTCAGCGTCGAACAGGCCTGCGTCACGCAGAATGAGTCGTGAATGCTCGCCCACCGATGGCGACGGACCCCGCGGCTTCACATCACCGGAGCGAAAACGGAACGGTATGCTCACGGATCGGTACGGACCGATCTCCGGGTGTTCGATCTCTGGGAACATGCCGATCGCGTGGGCCTGATCGTCGCGTGCCACCTCCTCGAGGGTTAGAACGGGTCCCCAGATCAGACCCTGATCGTCGAAGATCTTGCCCCATTCGTCGCGGCTGCGAATCGATAACGCCGCGTCGATTCCATCCACGAGTTCGGCCATGTGGTCATAGCGGCCCCGGCCGTCGCTGAATCGCTCGTCTTGCAGCCATCCCTCACGGCCGATGGCTTTGCACAGCCTTGGAAAAGCACCCTCGTCCATCATGTTGAGCACCACCCATTTGCCGTCTCCGCAGGGGTACCGATTGGCAGTCGGGCTCAGCAACTCATGGCGTGAACGCTTGCGTACCGGAGCGCGGTCAATGGCCGTGGTGCCGAAATCTGAAGCCTGCGTCCAGATTGCGGTTTCGAACAGCGATGTCTCGACCACCTGGCCCTCGCCAGTTTGTTCGGCAATCCGCAGGCCGGCGAGAATCGCGCCCAGCAGCGCTAGACCAGTGATGTGATCACCCTGGGCCGGCCGTGCCATGGGCACCACACCGTTGGCGCCTTCGCGGCTTGCATCGTAGAGGCCGGAACGGCCGAAGAATGCGGTTACGTCGTAGCCTGGTCGCCAGGCATCGGGACCGCTGGTGCCGTATCCGGTCAGGGTGGCGTGAACGATCCGCGGGTTCAGCTTCAGCACGCTCTCGGGATCGAGCCCGAAGCGCTCCTGACGATGGATCAACAGGTTGCTCATGAACACGTCCGCCTGGGTCACGAGGCGGCGCGCGATCCCGATGCCAGCCTCGCTATCCAGGGCCAAGGCGATGGAGCGCTTGCCGCGGTTATCGACGTCGAACTGGCAGTCGTAGTCCTTCAGTGGCCCGTCGACCTTTGGCGATCTCGATAGGTTGCGCATGGGATCACCGGTCAGCGGCTCGATCTTGATCACATTCGCACCGAGATCGGCCAGGATTGCGCTGGTGCTTGGCGCCGCCATCCAGCTTTCAACGGTGATTACGGTGATGTCGTGCAGTGGTGCTGCCACGCTTGGTTCCTCGAATAGTCGGACCTCAAGTGACCGGATGCCAGTCAACAGGGCCAAGGGTTAGTTTTGTAACTGATAATCCTTGCAAATTCACCACCTAATTGTCCTGATGTTCCCAAGAACTGACTGCGCGGCGCACGCGGTGTCAACGGGTGGCAGCGGGCTTACCTGGTGGGGTAACCTTGCGCGCCATGCGTATTGGCACCCACTTGATTCTGTTCGGTCTGGCGTCTGCTCTTGGCAGCGTGCTCATCAGCGCGGATGCGCCAGCGCAGGCTCGTACCGGGGTGCTGGGACTATGGGCCTCGAAAGGTTCGATATTTTCAATCACCCGCAATGGTGAGAAGCTGCGAGGCGAGGTGATCGCCATGCGCAAGCCGCGTCTGGACCGAAAAAATCCTGACTCGCGGCTCCGTGGACGACCCGTAATCGGCCTGCAGATTCTCAGTGACTACCGCTTCAAGCGTGGTGTTTGGCGTGGCAAGCTATACGATCCCGGTAGCGGTGGCACGTACTCCAGTTACCTGAAGCTCGACCGCGATGGCAACCTGCGGCTGCGCGGCTACTTCGGATTCTCATTGTTCGGCAAGACCGAGATCTTTCAGCCCGTGGGCACGTGCTCCGAGCGGATCATTGACATGCTTCGCCTGGCGAAGATCGAAAATCTGTGCTGATAACCAGGAATACGCACCCATGTCCGTGCGAATAGAGGCAGTCCAAACCAAGCGTGGGCTGGACGACTTCATCGTCACCCCCTGGCACGTCTATGCCGACGACGACTGCTGGGTACCGCCGTTGAAGATGGAACGTAGAGATGCCCTTGCCGCCCACCATCCATTCTTCCAGCACGCGCGCTGGCAGCCGTTTGTGGCTTACCGGGGTAGGCAGCCCGTGGGCCGGCTATCCGTCCAGATAGACGATCTCTATCAGCAACGTCACGATTCTGAAGGCGGTTTCTTCGGCATGTTCGAAAGTATCGACGACGACGATGTCATCGACAGGTTGTTCGCCGCGGGCGAGCGCTGGCTTGTAGAGCACGGCTGTCAAAGGCTGGTTGGACCGTTCAACTTGAACGTCAATCAGGAGGTTGGGCTGCTGGTGGAGGGGTTCGACACACCGCCCTACTTCATGATGGGCCACGGTCGGCGTTACTACGCCGACGCGTTGGTGGCCAGAGGATACTCAGAAGTGCAACGCATGCTGGCCTATGAAATGCCGGTACTGTTTGAGCGGCCACGTGTGATGAACGTGATGCTCAAGCAGATGGCGAAGCGTTTCACCATGCGGCTGCTCGACCGTAAAAACCTCGAAGCGGAGCTGGAGATGTTGCGCAGCATATTCAACGATGCCTGGTCGGAGAACTGGAAATTTGTGCCCTGGACCCACGAAGAGTTTCAGGCCGTGGGCAAAGAAATCATGATGCTGACCCCGAAGGAGTTTGTGCAGATCGCCGAAGTCGAAGGCGAGCCCGCCGCATTCATCGTGATGATACCTAATCTCAATGAGGTGATCGGCGATCTGAATGGCAAACTGTTGCCATTTGGCTGGGCGAAGCTGCTGTGGCGGATCAAGGTTCGCTACCCGAAGAGCGGTCGCGTCCCGCTCATGGGGGTGCGGCGAAAGTATCACAACACCCGTCTAGGGACGGGTCTGGCGATGAGCTGCATCAATGCGCTGCGTGAGCCCGCCCACCTTGCGGGGCTTGAACGCGCCGAGCTTTCCTGGGTTCTGGAAGACAATCTGGGGATGCGCAGCATCATGGAATCGATCGGTGGTGAAGTGACCAAGACCTATGCGATGTATGAGAAAACCCTGGCAGTCACCGTGCCATGACCTCACAGCCGCTTTATGACAGCGTGATTCTCGCCGGACAACGTGGCGGGGTGACACCGCTGAGCGCCATGGCCGACGTGCCGGTTGACATTCTGGTACCGGTCGGCGGTCGTGCGGCCATCGAACGCGTGCTGAGTGCGCTGCAGGCCTGCACCCTGGTCAAGCCCGGGATTGTGGTTGGGCCGGCGTACGACGTGCTCGCCGCAAGCGAGCAGATTCGCGATGTCATCAAGCTCTATGGGGCAACCTGGCTCGAACCCCTGGGAGACCCGGCTTCCAGCGCGATCGCCGGCATAGCGCGGCTTGAGCCGCCGCTGCTCGTAACCACGGGTGATCATGCGCTGTTGACCGACCGGCTCGTGGACGATTTCTGCGCGGCCGCAGCGGCGTTGGCGTCGCCGGTAGCAAGCAACCTGGACGTCGTTGTGGGCCTCGTCCCTTATGAAGTGGTCAAAAGCGCCTATCCGGACAGTCGTCGCACTGTGTTGAAGTTTGCCGATGGCGGTTTGTGCGGGGCGAACCTGTACTTTGTGCGGACCGAGGCGGGCGTGCGCGCATTCGAGTTCTGGTGTGATCTGCAGCGCGATCGCAAACGCCCGCTCAAAATCGCTCGCAGGATCGGCTGGAGATTTCTGTTGAAGTACGCAAGCAATCGGCTGACCCTTGCCTCGGCGTTGACCACGCTGTCCGCCCGCGCCGGATGCAGGGTGGGTGCCGTGCGGCTGCAAGAACCTCGTGCGGCGGTTGATGTCGACAGCATAGAAGACTGGCGGTTGGCGCAGCGAATTGTGCAGGAAAGCCCATGAGCAATCGTTCGATACTTCGACGCTGGGTGATGAAAGGTGGCAAACGTCTGCTCCGGGGTATCGGGGATTTTCAGGCGAGTCATTCCCTGGTGGGCATCCAGCCAATTCTGGACAACTCTGAATTCCCCTGGGTTCCCGAGTTCGAAAGTCGCTGGCTCGCGATACGCGAAGAGCTCGATGAGGTGATGCAACATCCCGAAGAAATTCCTGCGTTTCATCTGCTCTCGCCGGATCAGAAGAGGATATCCAAAAGCGATAGCTGGAAAACGTTCGCTTTCTACGTCTTTGGTATTCGCGTCGATGAAAATTGCGAACGTTGTCCGCAGACGGTGCGCGCACTCGAGCAATTGCCGGGGTTGCAGAATGCCTGGTTTTCGATCCTCGCTCCGCGCTATCACATCCCGCCGCACAAAGGCCCCACACGGGCCGTCGTACGCGGCCACTTAGCGCTCCAGGTTCCGCAGGACGCGCAGAACTGCTGGATACGGATTGGCGGGGAAGTCCGGCGCTGGGAGGAAGGTAGATGTCTGGTTTTTGATGACACCTATGAGCATGAAGTGCGAAATGATACGGATGAGGTCCGGGTCGTGCTGTTCGTGGACGTAGACCGGCCGTCGGACCGGGTGGGAAGCTGGTTCAACAAGGCGCTCATCACAATGATTCGCGGCAGTGCGTACGTAAAGGATCCATTGAAGAACCTCGCTGCGTGGAACAAGGGCCTTCGCGAGTCTTGATCATCGACCTCAATGAATTGCCCCAGGACCAGACCTTCTCCGCCGACGTCTGTATCGTTGGAGCGGGTGCCGCCGGCGTGGCTCTGACCCGGCAGCTGGTAGGGCACGGCAACGCGGTGTGCCTGCTCGAAGGCGGAGGCCTGGACTACGAGCGTGATACCCAGAGCCTGTACGATGGCGAAAATCTGGGCATGACCTACTATGGCCTGGAAGATGCGCGCCTGCGTTTCTTTGGCGGAACGACCAATATCTGGGGCGGTCGCTGTGCGTTGCTCGATCCGTTGGACTTCTCGGCGCGCGCCTGGGTCGCCCACAGCGGCTGGCCGATCGAGGCCACAGACCTGGCGCCGTACCTGCAACGGGTTCACGAAGAGCTCGGTCTTGAAGAAGTCTGTTATGGCCCTGAGCTGTGGGATGAGCTGGGTATAAACCCGCCCGCGTTCGATCCGGGAAGCTTCACCACCCGGTTCTGGCGCTTCGACGATCTGAAAGAGCGCTTCAGCGTGCGGCGCTGCGAGGACGTTGTGCGCAACGACAAGGTGCAGGTGTTGCTGCACGCAAACCTGACGCAGATCCAGGCCGCCACGAATGCTGGCAGCATCGACCATCTAAAGGTACAGACTCTGCAAGGCGTGCGCGCTCGTGTTACCGCGCGGCATTTTGTGCTGGCGTGCGGTGGCATTGAGAATGCGCGGTTGTTGCTTGCTTGCAACGATGTCGAAAAGAACGGTATCGGCAACGCTCACGACCAGGTCGGGCGCTACTTTATGGAGCATCCGCACGGACGCGCCGGTCACCTCTCGGGTGCCGGAGCATTCGCGCTTTGGGCTGCTTTTCGTAAACGCTTCCGTTCCGGAAAACCCGATATCGCTCCGGTGATCGTGCCCTCTGAAGCCGCCCAGGAACGCGAAGGCATTCTCAACACGGCTTTGACGATGAAGCTGCAACGTGATCCCGAGCGCGGCGTGTCCCGGACTCGCCAGATCCATCAAAGCCTGAAACACGCTATTGCGCCCACTCGCCGCGGACGCGCGCTCTGGCACTTCTATGGGACGGTGAGAGGTGCAGCACAGCGCAGCTTGTGGGTGCCGTTCGAGTGGGCACGTAACAAGATGGGAGTTTCTGGCGTGTACTTCATGATCCGCGGTGAGCAGGCGCCGAACCCCGACAGCCGCGTCACGCTTTCCCAGCAGCGGGATGCTCTGGGAATGCCCAAGGTGGACCTGCGTTGGCGGCTTTCGGCCATCGACAAACACACGGTACGCGTCATGATGCGAATGCTCGACGCCGAGCTTACGCGTCTGGGAGTCGGTACGGTGCGGGCCAGCGAATGGCTCGACGAGCCAGGTGATGCCTGGCCGATGGATCCGACGGTGGGCAATCACCCGATCGGGGGCTATCACCACATGGGGGCGACCCGTATGAGCGCGGATCCGCGTAGGGGCGTGGTGGATTCAGACTGCCGGGTGCATGGCTACGCCAACCTCTACATTGCCGGCAGCTCGGTGTTTGCCACCGCAGGCTGGGCGAATCCTACTCTGACCATCCTCGCGTTGGCCCGCAGGCTCGGGGATCACATTCACGCGGCGCTTCGCAAGGGGTCTTGATCCGCTCTTGACCTAGGCGGCGAAAACCCTGACCCTTCGCGGTTTCGCGGGGACCATCACCTTTGTGAAGATCATTATTTTGAGTGCCGGACAGGGACGGCGTCTGCTGCCATTGACCGCAGGTCGGCCAAAGTGCGGTGTGGATATCGCTGGTCGCAGCCTTCTCGAATGGCAGCTCGGGGAGATTGCCCGTTGCGATGTGGACGAAGTCGTTGTCATCAGCGGCTTTCACGCCGATGTAGTAGACGAACTGGTCGAAGGCTTTACCGCGCTGCCCGTGCGCACGCTGCACAATCCGTTCTACGACGCGAGCGATAACCTTGGTACCTGCTGGGTCGCACGCCACGAAATGCAGGAGCCGTTCATCATCCTCAACGGCGACACCCTGTTCGAGGCGGCGATATTGCAAAAGCTGCTGGCCACGCCGGTCGATGCGCCCATCACGCTGGTCACCAACTGCAAAGACAGCTACGACGAAGACGACATGAAGGTGGTTGTCAAAGATGACTGGCTGCAACGGGTGGGAAAGCGCCTGGAACTGGATGTGGTCACTGGCGAGTCAATTGGCATGATGGCGTTTCGCGGCCAGGGGCCGCGCCTTTTCGGGGATGAAATCGAGGCCCTGATGCGCACCGACCAGGGTCTGAAGCTGTGGTACCTGTCGGCAATCGATGACCTGGCCCAGGCGGGCTATGTAAACGTTTGCAATATTCATCCGCTTTCCTGGTGCGAGGTGGATGATCGCGCGGATCTGGACAATGCCGCCACTGTTGTCACGTCCTGGCGCGGGCCCGCCAGCCTGGTGGCGGTGGACTGACATGAACGCAACCGCGGAGAAGTTCGGCTACCCGGACTCCCTCATCAAGGAGTACCAGCACTGGCTCGTGCTCGCCCGCCCACAGCAGGTGACCCTGGGTTCGCTCGTGCTGGTATGCAAAGAGCCGGTTACGCGGTTTTCTGACGTCAGTCGAGCTGCGTTCACAGCGTTGCGCGAGGCAATAGCAGCTATCGAGGCAACGCTGAGCGGGCTCTACAAATATCAGAAGATCAACTATTTAATGTTGATGATGGTAGATCCTGACGTTCACTACCATGTCATTCCGCGCTATGACTGCGCGCGAAGCTTTTCTGGCCAACAGGTGCTCGACCACGGCTGGCCTGCGGCGCCCGCACTGGGTGAGTTCGTGGAGTTCGATGCTGAGGCTCGCGCGCAACTCATAGCAGCGTTGCAGGCCGCCTGGCGTTGATCGCGCTCCTTGTCGCATCAATCGTTAGTCCCGATTCTGCTGAGTGACTATCTCGACACCGTCTTTGCCGGTGCTCACCAGGCGTTTGGTTTTGGTGTCGTACTCGAGCAGCGAGCTGCGCATCACGGTGTTATCGTCGCGAAGGATTGCGTTGCCTGATAGTCGCAGCAGGTTGCGTTTACGTTCGTATTCGACACGGTCGCCTTGGCCGTGGATTCGTTCGTCGGAATCCACGTAGCGAACCCAGAACGTCACCGGGTTGCCGGTGGCCACGATGCGATCCGGGTCTTCCACTGCGCCATGAATTTCGGCGTTGTCTGAGCGTAGGTAGTAGTCGGGCGCGGTGAGCTCGAAGTTGCCCTGGAAGTTGAGCACTTCGCCCTCTTCGGACTCCCAAGCTTGGTCGGCCGTTACAACTATTGTATCTTGCTCATCGAGTGCGGGAAATTCCACGGCGTGCGCCTGCGTAGGCTGCAGAGCTACGTAGACAGATAGATAGATTGCAACGCCGAAACACAAGTTAGTGATGATGGTCTTCTTCAACGCGGCGCCTGTATTCAGCATGACAACTTTCAGCATGGCCCTCGGACCTCGATGGTATCAGGATCGACGCATGACAATGTTTTTGTAATCTGATTCCGGAGGGTTAGACCCCTGATTATCAACAGATATCTCATTCGCGAATTTTTATTGCCGTTTGTAGCCGTGGGCGGGGTACTTACGGCCATCTTTACCACCTACAGCATGACCCGTTTCCTGGATAAGGCCGCAGAAGGTCTGCTGCGGACGTCAGAAGTGTTGCAGCTGACCTTCCTGAAATCGGTTATTGCTCAGGAAGTCCTCATTCCGGTGAGTCTGTTCGTGGCGCTGGTGATCGCGCTGGGTCGGTTGTACAGCGATTGGGAAATGACCGCTCTGCGATCTTTCGGCTTTGCCGAACGACGTATTCTGCTTCCGATCATGACTGTGGCAGCAACGCTGGCCGTTGTGGTAGGTTTGTTTTCGATGATTGGCAGGCCATGGGCCTATGACCAGATGTACAGACTCGAAGTCGAGGCCAAAGCGACAACAGACTTCGATCGCATTAAGCCGGGGCGGTTCTACTTCTACGATGAAAATGCTCGCACGGTGTTTATTGAAGATGTTCTGGCCGATGGCGAGCAGATCAAGGGGTTGTTCATTCGGTCGTTCGACGGAGAGGACATCGAGATCATTTCTGCGCCTGAAGGGACCGTTCGGGAGTTTGTTACGGAAGAAAGCCACGAGTTAGATCTGCAGGATGCGCAGATTTACAAACGCTCCAAAACCGGATCTGACTTTCTGGGAATCTTCAAACAGCTTCGCATTCTAGTTCCGATTGGTGCCGTTCAGCCCGTGGGTTACAAACCCAAGGCTCAGAATTCCTTCGTGTTGCGCGAGTCGGATGCGCCTGCGGACCAGGCGGAATATCAATGGCGTTTGTCTACACCGGTCTCTACTGTGTTGCTTGCGCTGCTAGCCGTGCCGCTCGCACGATCCCGGCCCCGGCAGGGACGATTTGCCCGGCTTAGCCTGGCGGTGGTCATCTACGCGGTCTATTTCAACGCGCTGGGAATCAACCGTACCTGGGTCGAGCAGGGCACCGCCTCAAGTTTGTGGTGGGTACCACTCACCTTCGCCGGGGCGATCGCTGTTGCCTACGTGCCGTGGGCGCTTGTTATCCGTCGACTGAGTTTTTCCAGATGAAGCGCGTGGACCGGTATCTGGCGAGCGTGTTGTTGCTGGGCGCCTTGCCGGTGCTGATGCTGTTGCTTGGTCTGTTCGGATTTGTCACTCTGGCCGAGGAGCTCGAGGATGTCGGTAAGGGCCAATTCGAAGATGCTGATGCCCTGCGCGTTGCCTTGCTGACGCTACCGCGGATTGCTATCGATCTGTTGCCGGTCGCCGCCTTGCTGGGCGGAGTGATGGCGCTGGGTGACCTTGCTGGCGAGCATGAGTTGACAGTGTTGAGAGCGGCTGGCATGTCCCAGTGGCGGTTGGCGTATCCCCTGTTTGCTGCTGCGGTGCTGCTTTCGGGAATCGTGCTGATCGCCCAGCAGTACGTGGTGCCCGTTCTCGAGCACGCGGCTACGGAGCTACGCGGCAAGGCACTGGTGAGCACGGTGCATGGGGGCAAGACGACCGAGTTCTGGACGCGCGACGCAACGCATTTTATTCGAGTGGGTGATGTTCGATACGGCACCATACCTTTGGACATCGAAATCTACGACCTGAGTTCGAACCGTACGGTTCGCAGGGTTTTGCATGCTGAATCGGCCGATGTCATTGGGCCCGGGCGCTGGCTGCTGCGTGGTGTGTCAGAGACCCGCATAACAGTGAGCCGTAGCACGACCAGCGAACGCGGCGTAACCCAAGTGCAGGTCACCCATCATCAGCAGGCCACTCGCGCCTGGCAGAGCTTCTTGTCTCCGGAGCAGATGACGTCTCTCATTGCGCCGATTCAGACGCTGACGGTCACCGATCTGTACAACTACGCCGAGTATCTGGACGGCGCGGGATTGAACTCCCACCGCTATCGATTTCGATTCTGGCAGATTTTGAGCATGCCAGTTGGTTTGCTGGCGATGTGCCTACTGGGGCTACCGTTCGTGTTGGGATCGGTGCGCTCGCGCCCAGCGGGGGTACGAATTCTGTTCGGGGCAACTGTGGGCATTGGTTTTTATCTGGTTGAGCAGACAGCCTCGCAGCTTACTATGCTCTATGAATTGCCGGCGTCGCCCATGGCCGTGCTGCCCGACGTTATGCTGCTGGGCGCAAGCATTTTTACTCTAGCCAGAGTTGAGTGAGTGGACCTCGTCAGAGTCGAGGGAACGCATAGCGCTCCAGCTGGTCTGCTCCACGATCGTGATCTTGCCGTGCACGAGCGATTTCAGGGTCATGTCGATCTGCCAGCCGTCGCGCGCGGGGCTGACTTCAAAGACACGATAGGAGGCTGGTATTCTTCTGCGCACGCTGGAGGGTGGCGCGGTGCAAAATATTCGACCCTGGGGTGTCGTCAACGCTTGGTTTCGATGCAGATGTCCGTGGAGAGTAATCTGGGGTCTGGTGGCTTTAAGAATCGCCTTCAGCTCATGAGCATCCGTCAGGGCTTTGCGTGCTGTGGCCATGCCGGGTAGCGGCGGATGATGCAGCACGAAAAATCTGAGCTGGTCACGCTCGTCGTGCAGCATGTTCGCGAGCCGTTTGAGCTGATCTTCCCCCACGGTTCCCGAAGCCGCCCACCACGGAGCCGGCACGGCGCTGGATGCGGTGATTATCGAGATACCATCGGCGCGTCTAAGCACCGGGTAATCGCCGGCCGGATCGAGCTGAGTCGTGGTGCCCAGGTAGGGCTGGTAATAGCGTTGCACCAGGGGCCAGGATTCCGGATGGTAACAATCGTGGTTGCCAGGCGCGACCAGCACCTCATCGGGGCCGCCCAGGCTCTCCAGCCATTCGCGGGCTTGGCGCAGCTCACTCTCCAAGCCGATTTGCACGAGGTCGCCGCTGACGATTACGAGGTTGGCAGACTCGCAACAGATAGCGCGCGTGACCTGCTGCAGCGTATCGATCTTGTATTGATGGCGACGTTTGCGGTACCACGACTGATAGCCGAGCAGGCGTTTGCCGCGTAGCTCGCTGAAACGCACGTTTTCCAGACTCGATAGGTGCGGGTCGCTGATGTGGATGATACGCATAGGTGCCCTTTGTAAGAGTTCCCGGGGCATGTCTATAATCCGCGACCCAGACCCCCAGAGCAATAACGGAAACCTACTGAGGCGCTTGAGTGCCCAAGACGTTCGAAGTATGACATGAGGGTATACGCATACGTCGTCGGTGATTCGGAGGTCGAGCTTTGGGGACTTTCGTCGCGTGAAAGGCTGGCCCGTCAAGTGGCGGAGTTCGGCAACGCGACGACGGTGGACGCTCTCGATTCGCTTCCAGACGATGCCCGTGTGTTGTGTATCCGCGCCGACTATCTTTTTGAATCCCGGACTCTGAAATCGCTTGCCGAGCGAGACGATACGCTCCTGCGCTGCGTGAGCGATAGACGCCTCGCGGCCGGGGTCTGCCGGCGCGACAATGTGACCCGGATGCTCTTGTCGCTGCGCGCTATCGGTGCCGAGCATGGCGAAGAGCCGGGTTTTGCGGTTGTTGAGCCTGCCGCCCTGGCAGCATACGAGGATCGCTTGCGCAAAGCCGAGGAACCGCTGCTGTTACCGGTTTCGGAGGAGCCCCGTGGTGTGCTGGAAGACCACCTTTACGGGCGTTCCTACAAGGGCATCACCGACCTGGTGACAAAGTGGTTCTGGCCGCGGCCTGCGAAACACGCCGTGCGCGCTTGCGCACGCCTGGGGCTCACACCGAATATGGTCACCATGACCGGGATCGCGTTGATGATCTATGCGGGCTACGCCTTTTACCATGGTGACTATTGGCTCGGCCTTGCGGCCGGTTGGTTGATGACCTTTCTCGATACGGTGGATGGCAAGTTGGCCCGGGTGACGATCAAGTCCAGCCGTCTTGGCCATGTGCTCGATCACGGCATGGATATCGTGCATCCGCCATTTTGGTACCTGTTGTGGGGTATGTCGCTGTCCGGCCCCGTATTCGGGTTCTCGTTAGAGGAACTCTACTGGTGGACGTTCGCTGGATACCTCGGCGGGCGTTTCATAGAAGGTGCCTTTCACTCGCTTGGCGAGTGCAGCCTGTTCGACTGGCGGCCGTTCGACGCGTACTTCAGGCTGATCACCGCGCGCAGGAACCCGAGCCTGATCATCCTTACCGCCGCGATGGTTGCCGACAGCCCGGAGGCAGGGTTTTTTGGCGTTCTTTTCTGGACCGCGGCTACGACGTTGGTGCTGTTGGTGCGTTTGTTGCAGGCAACCGCCGTACGCATGGCTCGCGGACCGTTGCGGTCATGGCTTGCCGAACCTGCGGATGCCGCTGTCGCCTATCCTCGGGCGTTTCGAACGTTTTCGCGCACCCGTGGCGCCTATGCGATGGTCAGCGGAACGTCGCCATGACCGATGTCTTAGCCGTCATCGAGACGTACGCAGGGCGCCTGTCGCGCCAGCATGCGCCGGCCGATGATCCGGAAGTTGCCAGGCTCGTGAGCGTGTTGCACGAAAGGCTCGGCGAGCAGATCGTGGGAATCCTGCTCTACGGCTCCTACCTGCGGGGTGCGCGGGATTCACTGCTGGATTTCTACGTGGTGGTGGACAGCTACGCAGGTTCGCTCGACTCCCGGTTGGGTGCCCTTGCGGGGCGGCTGTTGCCGCCGAACGTTTACTACCTGGCGGTGGGTGAAGGAGACGATCGGGTTCGAGCGAAGTATGCGTTGGTGACGCTCGCGCAGCTTCAGCGTCAAGCTGTTTCGGGCATTCATCCGTATTTCTGGGCGCGCCTCACGCAGCCGTGCAGTATTTTGTTCGTGCGTAACAGAGAGTTGAAACGTCGGCTGCTGAGAGTATTCGAGCAATCCGTTCGCACGTTCGTTAGGAGAGTGGCGCCGATGCTCGAAGGCTCCAGCACTGCAGAGCAGTTTTGGTCTACGGGGTTTTCTCTCACGTATCGAGCAGAGTTGCGTGCAGAGTCCGCGAAGCGCGTTGCGACGCTCTTTGAACATCACGCAGCCTACTACTGCGTGGTGCTGAAACGCCTGGCCGATGGGCAACATCTCGTCGCCCAGGGCGATGGCCGGTACCGGGCGGTCAGCACGTCCAGAGCGCCGGCGGCGATTGGTTGGGCATTGGTCATTGCGTTGGGGAAGATCCTGTCGTTGGCACGCCTGATGAAGGGTGCGATCACGTTTGAGGATCCCGTGGACTACATTCTCTGCAAGATCGAGCGTCACAGCGGAATCAAAACCGAAGCCACCATGCGGCAACGCCGATACCCGCTGGTTTTTGCCTGGCCCCTGATATGGCGGCTGTATCGCCAGGGTGCGTTTCGCTGAGGCGCTTCTGAGAATCGACTGATGTCTGATCCAGCATCGCCGGTCTCCCGTGCGCTTAAGAATTTCGGCGTGTTGATGGGCGGGCGGGCGGTGGCCGGTGTGCTGTCGGTGGTGGCTCTCACCCTTGTCGCTCGCCTGCTCGGCGTGGTGGACTTCGGCCTGCTGGTACTCGTGCACACCACCGCTGTCGTGATTCGCGGGCTGCTGAATTTCAAGCCTTCCGATACGGTCGTGCGCTATGGCGTGACGCCGTTTGACGAGAAGGATGGGGTGCGCTTGAGCGCGCTTCTGCGATTTACAATGGGGCTGGATCTTACCAGCGCGGTGACGGCGACCGCCGTGAGCATTGTCGTTCTGGGCGTCGCCGCGCCACGACTCGGGTTGCCTCAGGAACTCGGCATGCCTGCCATGCTCTACGCCCTCGCGCTGCTCGTGTCCGGCACAGGCACGGCCAAAGGCATGTTGCGTCTGGCCGATCGATTCGATGCGATCAGCGTTCAGCAGACCGTTGGTCCTATTGTGCGGTTGCTGGGTATCGGGGTGGTCTATCTGCTCGACGCTAGGCTGGTTGGCTACCTGTTGGTTTGGGCATTCGCACTCATGGCGGAGTACCTGTATCTGAATATTCGCGGCTGGATCGAAATCCGGCGCCAGCAGTTGCACCTGGCCGTGCCGGACTTGCGCGGCGCCGATGTCCGATTCCCCGGGGTGTGGCTTTTCGTTCGAACCCTGTATTGGCAGTCGAATGTGGATCTAGCCCAGCGCCATGGCCTGGTTCTGCTTGCCGGTGTTTTTCTGGGTGCCGCGGGGGCCGGGATGTTCCGCGTCGCTCGCGAGTTTGCAGATGTGCTGGCAAAGCCCGTCGTGGTGATTCGACAGGCGGTGTTTCCGGACCTCGCTCGGTTGTGGCGGAACCGCGATCCGCGGTTCACAACGCTGTGTGTGCGTCTGGGTGTGGTAGGGGGCGCCGTTGCGGTGGCGGTCGTGATCCTGATCGTTGCCTATGGCGAGGGGTTGCTGGCAGCGCTTGTTGGTGACGACTACATCGGCGCTGCCGGGTTGCTCACGTGGTTGATGCTTGCCGCGGCGGTGGATCTCTTTGGCGCGGCGCTGCGTCCGGCGGCCTACGCCATGGGGGCGGCGACGGCAGCGCTGCGGATGCAACTCGCCGCGGCCGCGTGTCATTTGAGCTTGTTTGTTGGCCTGGTGTTCTACTTCGGGCTGGCAGGAGCCGGGATGGCTGCCGCTGCGGCTTCTGTGCTGTTGGTGACAGGTATGGCGTGGCTTGTGGCGAGCTATGCTATTGGGTCGCCCGGGGCAGGCAGCGAAACGCCTCGATGATCTGATCGATCTGTGCATCTGTATGCGCGGCGCTCACGCTGCAGCGAAGCAGCGAACTGCCATCGGGGGCGGCTGGCGGTAGGATCAGATTGATGTAAATTCCGTCGTCCAGAAGCAGCTGCCACATGGTCAGCGCCCGCTCCCGGGAGTCCATACGCACGGCAACCACGGGGCTCGGCTCGGGCCCGAGCTGAAAACCAAGCTGAGACAGGCCGTCGTAGAGCTTGTTCGCGTTGCGCCACAACCTCTCGCGCAATTCCGGGCGTGCCCTGAGTTGGGCCAGCGCTGCCCGAGTTGTCGCGATCACCGAAGGGCAGGGTGAGGCCGTGAACATGTACGGACGGCTTGCATAGCGGAACAGGGTGAGCGCCTTGTGCGGGCTGACGCAGAACCCGCCGGTTGAGCCGAGGCTCTTGGAGAACGTGCCGACGACGAAATCTGCCTCCACACCCGTTTCTTCGATGCGTCCGCGGCCGTGCTCTCCGAGCACGCCGAGGGAATGTGCCTCGTCGACGAAGAGGCATGCTGCATGCGCCCTGGTGACCTCGGCGAGTTCCTTGAGCGGCGCACGATCACCAAGGATGCTGTACAGGCCTTCTACGACAACGAGTGTTCGGCTGGCCTGATCGCCGAGCCGGTTGAGACGCTTGTCAAGGCTTTCAGCGTCGTTGTGCTTGAAGCGATATACGGCCGCGCCCGAGAGTTTACCACCGTCGAAAAGGCTGGCGTGAGCGTCGCCGTCGAGCATGATGGCATCGCCGCTACCCACGAGGGCTGCCATGGTGCCGATGTTTGCCGCGTAGCCGGTGGAGAAAATCATGGCGTACGGATAGTCATAGAAATCAGCCAGTTCCTGCTCGAGCTGTGCGTGAGAGGCATAGTTGCCGTTGGCCATGCGTGACCCGGTGGTACCGGTGCCGGATTCTGCCAGGGCTTGTTGTCCGGCCGCGATACAGGTTTGGTCAAACGTGAGGCCGAGATAGTTGTTGGTTCCCGCCATGATGGTGCGCCGGCCACCGATTATCGATTCGGTTGGCGACAACGCCTGTTCCACCACGACATCCGTGGGATTGGTGCCGGTTGCCAGCAGCTCGTCGTGGGTAGCCTCCAGGGTGGAAAATTTTTCGAGCAGGTTCATCGGTTGTCCAGAATGTTGGATACTAACTGGGCGATCTGCTCGAGGGTCCTGGTTTCTGCCAGCGCTTCGAGGCTGATGGCGATTTCGTAGTGATCTTCCACCTCAACGATGAACTCCATGATCTGCACCGACTCCAGCGCCAGATCCGAGATGAGGTCGGTCTCTGGCGCGACCTCGCTCGGATGGGGCAGCTGTGCGATGAGGAGCCCCGTGAGCTCGGTGACGATCGCGGGTATTTTGTTGGACAACCAGGCTTCCTCTCTTCGTGACTAAAGCGATGATGAACGAGCTAACGAACGTCGCTAGCGAGCGAACAATCGCGCGACACCTTCAGCCAGGGCTAGCTGCGGCTTCCAGCCGGTCGCCGCGGTGAATTTGCTGTTGTCGCACGCCCAATTCAGATATGTCAACTCGCGCACCTTACCCGGTGTGAGCATCGGTGCATAACCCGCGATCTTCGCAACCGACAAATTTACGTGGCCCAGCGCCCTGAACAACGTGATCGGTACCCGGACTCGTAGCGCTCTGGCTGGTGCGATCAACTCCTGGATGTAGTGCCAGTCGTAACCTTCTTTCGTACCGTCGTCAATAGCGAAGGTGCCCCCGGCACAGGCGCCGGGATCGCGCAACCAGGCGAGCATGGCTGCAACGAGGTCCGAAACCTCGATCAATGGCAGGCGCTGCTCCCGAGGCGCGATCAGGGGTACCAAACCCCGTCTTATGAGCTTCAGGATCGGACGCATCTCTTTGTCCCCTGGCCCATATACCGCCGGTGGCCGGAAAATGCTCCATTGGTCGAGGTTGCTGGTGCGAAGCACGCGCTCTCCCGCGGCTTTGCTCGCGGCGTACGAGGAAAGCTCGGGCGCGCTCGCCGCCAGAGACGACAGCAACAGCAATGGAATCTCGTTGGGCTGGCTTGAGAGTGCGGCAACGGCCGCCTTCACACCCTGTATGTTCGCCAACTGAAAATCCTCGAAGCTACGGCCTCGAACCGATCCGGCTGCGTAGATCACGGCCTGCACGTTCTCCAGAGCTGCTGCCATTGAAGCCTCGGCGCCCAGGTCTACCACGGTAATCTCGCAGCCAGATAGCAGAGCCGGGCTGGTTGCCGAAGATTTCCGGACCAGGCTGCGAACACCATGACCGGCGTCGAGCAATGCACGTTGGAGGTGTTGTCCAATAAAACCGGTGGCGCCAGTCAACGCGATGACGCCCCGGCCGGATCGTGTTTCAGGCAAACGTCACCCGAAACAGGTTAGCCGTTTGCCTGGGCCTGAGCCGGCAGATCCACTTGCGGGAATCCGTCTTCGTCCCAGCGGGTACGCGCCAGAAAATCGGCCTTGGCGCGCGTTCTGGACAACTTGCCCGACGAGGTTCGCGGCAGCGTGCGCGGCGGGGCCAGATCTATGAAGCAATTGATTCCGAAGTTTTCGCGCACCAGACCTGCCAGCTTGTCTGTTAGATCCGGGCCTGCATTTCTGGACTCTACGACCATCACCGCCAACTCATCTTGATTTGGTCGCGTCACCGAAAATGCGGATATGGCACCAAGGCGCTCCTCGGGTAGTTTTTCGGCCAGCTGTTCCAGATCCTGGGGCCAGATGTTACGGCCGTTGACGATGATCACGTCCTTTGCGCGGGAGGTGAGGAACAAGCGTCTGCCAATTCGGTAGCCGATATCTCCGGTATCGAGCCAGCCGCCAGCCTTGATGACCTCGCTGGTGGCCTCCGGATCACGGAAGTAACCCTTCATCAGGCTGGGTCCGCGTACCCAGATACGGCCGCATTCGCGTTCGCCAAGCTCGGCGTCGGATTCGTCGCGAATGGACAGATCGTAGCTCGGCAATGCCTCCCCGCAATCGACAAAAGACAACGTGTTGGCATTGCGTCGATCTTCGTCGGTGGCGACAAGCGCTTTGCCGCCGTCGGTCATGGTGGCCTTGGCAACTACGTCGACCGAATAGGTCGTGGTCAGCGGCGCGAAGCTGACGGCGAGCCCGACTTCGGCCATGCCGTAACAGGGCAGGAAGGCATCGGGATTGAACCCGGCGGGTTCTAAGACCCGGGCAAACTGCTGCAGCGGCCGCGGATTGATTCGCTCTGCTCCCACGCAAGCCACCCGCCAGGCACTGAGGTCGTAACGCCCGGTGTCGGTCATTCGGACGCGGGTTGCACATAGCTCGTAGCCGAACGGCGGGCTGGAGGAGATGGTCCCACGGTTTTCCGACAGTATTTTCAACCACAGCCGTGGCCGCATGGCGAAAGTTCTGGGGGAGAGGAAATCTACCGAGATCTGGTTGGCTACCGGGATTAGCACGCAACCCACCAGACCCATATCGTGATAGAAGGGCAGCCAGGACACCAGCCGGTCATCGGCGGTAATTCCACAGCCGACCTCGGCGATCTCCGTCAGGTTGGCGAGAACCGCGGTCTGGGTCATTTCTACGCCACGGGGAAATCGGGTGCTGCCCGAGGTGTACTGAAGGTAGGCGATGTCATCGCCGCTAAGCGGGTTGAGTTCGGCGGTGCTCGGCTCCAACTCGTCAAATTCTTCCGGCGTGCCAACTTTCTTAAGATTCAGATTTCGGGTGGCGCGCTGCAGGAAGCCCAGGTGCGAGTCGGGAGCGACGGCGATGTCGGCGGCGCAGCTGGTGAGCATTCGGTTGAGTTGCTCAACATATGGTTCGCCCCCACCCATTTGCAGGCCGGCCGGAAGCGGTACGGGAATGAGGCCCGCGTACTGGCAGGCGAAAAAGAACCGCGGAAACAGCACGTTGGTCTCCGCGACAATTCCCACTCTCGCGCCACGCTGGACACCCAGGCCCACCAATCGCCGAGCGAGCGCCATCGCCTCGTCTCTGAGGCCAGCATAGGTGATGGCAGCCTCGAGATTTCCTGAACCATCATAGAAGTTACACCCGGTCGCGCCTTGAGCGGCGTAATCCAGGGCGTCTACCAGGCTGTCAAAGCCACGCGTGCGGTGCGATATTCCGCTACGACGAGAAGTAGGACTCATGTGATAACTAAATTCAATCCGTGTTGTTGCTCGAATTGTTTTACTGCTCGAACCCCTCCGAGCATGCCCGCACGGCCACCGCGGGTGGACCATAGACCAACCGGCTGGCTTTGTATTTTCCTTACGGACGCGCAGTCTACCTTCAAAATCGGCTGAGAGCGATAGTGTCTTTTCAAACGAAATCAGGCACCTACACCGGCGATTCCCGCCTCCGCTCAGGGGCGCAGGGGCGCCGAGGATGGCTTCAGCGGCCCGCAAGGAGTGTGATGGAGCCCTAAGATTGACGCATCGTGGGGTCGCAGACCAGGCATGATGCGGGTTTGCGGCGAGGTGTATGGCAATCGCAGCCATCCGTGCCTCGCCCGTGCCTGCCACCTTCTCAATCGCCGGTGCGGGGATCCTTGGCTGAAAATATTCGATCGAGTCTGGCCCTGGCTTCGTCTTGCAGGCTTAGAGGGGGCGATCGGCCGTTTTCTGTCGCGTCAGCGAAGCGCGTTCCTCGTCGCACTGTTCCGTTGCAACGCGCGGGGCAGTTTTCGTGGCTGCTGATGAGCCGTGCGGCGTTTATACTGTATTGCAATCCTGCTGCAGGTAAGCAATGACCCAGCCCGAAGCCAAACCAATCAGCGAATCTCGGCTGAAGATCATGAAGCCGCTGATGCGGCTGTTCTCCAAGTTCCACGCCAGGCGCTATTTGAAATCGTCTGGCGGGAAGATGGGCCAGCTTGCTGGCCGGGACGTCTGCGTGGTAACCATGATCGGCGCCAGAACCGGCAAGACCCGCCACGTCCCGCTGATGTATGTGCCGTACAAGGAAGGCGTAATTCTGGTGGCCTCGCTCGCGGGTGCCCCCAGGCATCCCACCTGGTATCACAACCTGCTGGCCAATCCGGACGTGGTGGTACAGGTGAAGGCAGAGACCCTTTTCCTGCGCGCCCGGCGCGCGAGCGCGGAGGAAAAAGCCGAGGTCTGGCCAGTGTGTGTGGAGCACTACCCGGACTACGATCTGTATCGGCGCAGAACGGAACGTGACATTCCCGTTTTCATCTGTGAGCCACGGCTCGAGATCGCCTAGCGCAGAAGAGTTGCGGTTTTGATGATCGCGAAAATCTGGCGCCCGGGGGCCAGTTCCAGGCGCTCAGCGGACTTCACGGTGATTCTCGCGATCAGGCGGGTATCCCCGGATCGGACCCGGACATCCAGCAGCGGCCCCATTGGCTCGCCGATGGTTTCCACCACGCCGGGAAGCACCGTGTTGGCGCTGATACCCTCCGGGGCTTTCGTGGCCAGCAGTACGTCTTGAGCTCGAATGCGCAGGCGCACCTCCGTGCCGATCTCCGCATCGAGTCTCGGGACCGTGATCGAGCCGGTTTCAATGGCCAGATGGGTAAGTCCGTAAGCGGCGTCATGCTCGTAGATGCGCGCTCGAATGACAGCCCCGGGGTCTCCGGGGGATGCGTCGAATCGTGCCAGGACCTCGGAGGTCTCAGCGTTTTCGGTGACCTGTCCGTTGTCCAGCAGTACGACCCGATCGGCGATGCGCGCCACTTCTTCAACGGCGTGACTGACGTAGAGCATCGGGATATCGAGTTCGTCGCGCAGGCGTTCCAGGTACGGCAGTATTTCCGCGCGGCGGGCGGCGTCCAGAGAGGCGAGAGGTTCGTCGAGCAGCAACAGTTCTGGTTGCGACAGTAGAGCTCGACCGATGGCGACCCGCTGCCGTTCTCCACCCGACAACCCGGCTGGTTTGCGCTCCAGAAGTGCCTCCAGCCCCAATAGGGCGATCAGGCGTTCGGCGTCGCGGGCCGCGGCCGGCTGCGGGGCACGCTTGTTGCCAAATTGTAGATTGGTCGCCACTGACAGGTGTGGGAACAGCCGGGCATCCTGAAACACATAACCCAGGTGACGTTTGTGGGGTGGAACGAAAAGATTGCTCGAAGTATCGAGCAGGACGTGATCGTCGATTGCGATCCGGCCGCGTTGCGGCCGCAGCAGCCCTGCCACGGCGCGCAGGATGCTGGTCTTGCCGGATCCAGAGGGCCCGAACAGAGCGGTTACGCCATCGCCCTGGGTGCTGAAGCGCACCTCCAGCTTGAAGTCGGCGAATTCGTGGCTGAGGTCGACCTCTAGATACATCAGACCAGGTGCCGGACCCTGCGTGCGGCGATCTCCGCACCGATCAGGCCCACCAGGGCAAGGCTGATGGATAGCAGGGCAAGCCGCGCCGCGGCCACCTCACCCCCCGGAGATTGAATCGCGGTGTAGATCGCCAGCGGCAAGGTGCGCGTTTCACCGGGAATGTTCGAAACGAAGGTAATGATGGCGCCAAACTCGCCGAGGCTCGCCGCGAACGCGGTAATCGCTCCGGCGATGATGCCGGGGGCCGCCAGCGGCAGGGTCAGGTTGAAGAACCTGTCCCACGGACCGGCACCCAGGGTCTGCGCCGCCTCGTCCAGGCCTGGATCCATGGCTTCCAGCGACAGCCGGATGGCACGCACCTGGAACGGGAAAGTGACGATGCCGGCGGCCAGCGCAGCACCGGTCCAGCTGAACACGAAGCGTACGTCGAAGGTCTCTGCCAGCCACGCGCCCAGCGGAGCTCGAGTGCCGAGGCTAATGAGCAGTAGATAGCCGATGATTACGGGTGGCAACACCAGGGGCAGATGTACAAGCGCGTCGAGAATTACGCGCCCGGGAAATCGACCACGGGCCAGCACCCATGCCAGCACGACCGCGAACGGCAGGGCCGCGATGACAGCGACGCTCGCGATTTTCATACTCAGCACGAGCGCTTGAAGCTCGACATCGCTCAAGCCGCTCATGGTGCCCCGAAACCATGACGATGGAAGATGTCGAGTGCCGGCGGACTGGTCATGAAGGCGATCAGGGCAGCTGCGTCGCTGTTGGACTGGCCGGTGACCAGCGCAAATGAATAGCGGATGGGATCGTGCGTCGTGGGCGGGAATGTAGCGAGCACCTGTATTCGATCCGAAATCGCCGCGTCCGTTGCGTACACAATGCCGAGAGGTGCCTCGCCGCGTTCGACCAGGGCCAATACCCCACGCACGTCGTTGGCAAAGGCCGCCCGGGACTGCATTGCACGCCACCAACCCAAACTCTGCAGAGCTTGCTTGGCGTACATGCCCGCCGGGACATGGGCAGGATCGCCCATGGCAAGGCGTCCCGCCGCACCCAGCAGGAGATCCAGCGGCGCCCGGTCATCGATCTGAATTGGCCCGGCGGAAGAATCCCCGGGCGAGATCAGCACCAGAGCGTTGCCGATGGGGCTCACCCGACTCGCAGAATCGATGAGGGTTCTGGCCTGGAGATAGTCCATCCAGCTGGAGCTCGCGCTGGCGAAAATCCCGGCCGGCGCCCCGGCTTCGATCTGTCGAGCAAGGGTGGACGAGGCGGCAAAGGAAAAACGTACCTCGTGGCCCATGGCGCGATAAACGTTGCCGATTTCGCTGAGCGCGTCATGCAGGCTGGCGGCAGCGAATACCGTCACCGGCTCAGTGTCTGCCCTGCGAGCCGCATCGGCCTTCGCCAACGCTGGCCATGCGGCCACAGCGACCGCGATCCAAAGTAACCATGTTTTGGTGGTCATACGTATGCCAGATCGGATTGCGGGACCATTGTCTCCTAGTGGGCTCGCCCTTTGAACCTTCTCCCGTTTCGCCCGTTGCCAGATGCCCGGGAACTACCGGTAGCCGGAGTCAGTCGAATTCGACCCCCACCGGACAGTGATCAGAACCAGTTACCTGGGCCAAAATGAACGCATCGGTCACGCGTTTTGCGGCCGAAGGTGAGGCCAAGACGTAGTCGATGCGCCAGCCGACGTTGTTTGCACGGGCATCTCCCCATTGCCGCCACCAGGTATGGTGTCCGGGTTCTTCGGGGTGTTGGCGGCGAAACACGTCTACCCACCCGGCGTCCATCCAGCGGGTCATCTCGGCCCGTTCCTCGGCTAGAAAACCGCTGGATTTTTGATTGGTTTTTGGACGCGCCAGGTCGATGGCTTGGTGGGCGGTGTTGTAGTCACCCATCACGAAAACCGGGCCGCGCTTTCGCAGTTGCTCGATGCGCTCGAATACGGCCGAGTAGAAGTCGAGCTTGAATCCAACCCGGCTGTTGTCGCGCTGCTTGCCGCTGCCTTTCGGGAAATAAACGCTGGCAACCGCGAGGCGGCCGAAGTGACCGATGATCAGACGGCCTTCGGTATCGAACAGGGGATTGCCCAGGCTCGTTTCGACACGGTCGGGCGGAATTTTCGAATAGAGCCCGACGCCGCTGTACCCAGGTCGCTCAGCGGGTGCAAAGTTTGAATGCCAGCCGTCCGGCGCGCGCGTGCGTGCATCGAGCTGTGCGGGAAATGCGCGCACTTCCTGAATGCCGACAATGTCCGCGTTGGAATCATTGAGAACGTCGATGAAGCCCTTTTTTGCGCAAGCCCGCAGGCCGTTGACGTTCCAGCTGATCAGTCGCATTCGAGCTCCTCGAGCATGCGCTTCAGCGCGAAGTGCCGGTAACTGATCATCACGAGCTCAGCCGCCTCGTCCCCGGTGACCCGGGAACGATAGGCAGACCTCACGAACGGCGACGCTGATGTCCTTGGGACTCTGGCTCATGCTCCTCCCCGGCAAACGAGGGACAATAATGAAACCATGATGCTGCGAAAAACAAGTAGCACCCGCATTGATCCTCCAGCGATCAGCCGCCGTCGCAATGTCGCAATGGATCCAGCAGACTAGCCCGGTCCAATCGCTGATCAAGGTGCGAGGCAACGTGACGCGGATCATTTCGCTGGCGTCGGGGACCTTGCCGGAATTCGGTCCGGTCGAGGTGACGCGGGCAGCGGCCGGCGGAGGCTTCAATGCTTGTGGAATCTGGTTTGACTTCAAGACGTGGACCGAAATCACGACGCGTGACGTTGCCAGAGCTTTTGCGGAGTCCGGCCTGCAGCCTCTGGAGATCGAGGTGATCGACATCAAGTCAGGAACGGTCGACCCGGAACACCAGCGGCTGCTGGAAAGCGGAGCCGAGATCGGTGCCAGCCAAGCCATTGTCGTCAGCAGCGATCCGGATCTCGGGGCGGTAAAGAGGCGCTTTGCGGCATTGTGTGAGCTCGGCGATCGGCTGGATATCAACCTGTGTCTGGAATTTCTGCCTATCTACCGGGTCAAGAATCTGCCCATGGCGCTGGAGGTATTGCACGACGTGGGCCACCCTCGGGGTAAATTGCTCATCGATCCTCTGCACGTTGCGCGAGCGGGTGCCTCGATTAGCGACGTTGCCGCCGTATCCGATGATCTGTTTAGTTTCGCGCAGTTCTGCGATGCGCCGATGAATCTGCCGGGGGAACACACCTTTGAGGTTCTTTTAGAAGAAGCTTTGGACGGCCGCTCCACGCCCGGTGCCGGCGGATTACCGTTGCGCGAGCTGCTTGGAGTGCTGCCCGCGGATTTGCCGCTGAGCCTGGAACTGCGATCGCGGCCGTTGCGTGAACGGTTTCCTGACCCGGTGGACCGGGCGCGACATGTGTATGAGGAAACCGCACGTTTCCTGGGCTGAATTCACCGCGGACGCCGACTCGCGTATCCTGTGCGACTAATTCGCTCGGGAAATCGCCATGCAGGTAGGACTGGTCACCGGGAAGGAGCAACTCACCCTGGTCGAGATGCCAGATCCAGAGCCCGAACCCGGCAAAGCGGTCGTGGATGTCGCGTTGTGCGGTATCTGCGGAACGGATATTCATGCGTTTCAATCCGGAGAGCCGTACAACCCCGCGATCTGCGGTCATGAGTGGACGGGCCATGTTTCGGGCGTGGGCGCGAACGTTTCGCTCAAGGAAGGCGACCGGGTTGCCATCGGTATGGCCACCGCATGTGGGCACTGTTCCACCTGCGTACGGGGTGATCCCTCGCACTGTGAGACGGCGTTCATGGGCATGATCGGTGCGGGTCCACTGGCCGCCCCCCACGGGGGTTTTGCGCCGGCCATCGCCATTGACGCTGCGCGACTGTATCTCGTAGACGTGGACATCAGCGACGCGGCCGCGGCCATGTTGGAACCGGTGACCGTCGCCGTGCACGCGGTACGCCGCACCGGGATCAGGCTGGGAGACAGCGTGGTGGTGCTGGGTGCGGGGCCCATCGGCCTGCTCGTGCTGCAATGCGCGCGGGCGGCCGGTGCCGGTGTGTGCATCCTGGTCGAACCTCAGCAAGTTCGGCGCGAGCTGGGCGCCGTCCTTGGTGCTGATCACACCCTTAACCCGACGGAAACAGCTGATATCGCCGGCGCCATCAACGCCATTGTGGGTAACGCGGGGGCCGACATCGTGTTTGAGTGTGCCGGGATTTCCCGCACGGTCGAGCAAGCGCCGGGCTACGTGCGTCGCGGCGGCACGGTGGCGCTGGTTGGGGTGCCGACCGCACCTTCCCAGTTCATGGCCGCGGAGTGGCTGTTCAAGGAGTTGAGAGTCTCCACGGCCCTGGGTTATCTACGCGATGACTTCGAGGTTTCCAAGGGTCTGGTTGCCGATGGCCGTGTGCAATGCGGACCACTGCACACCTCCACCGTGGGCCTGGATGGCTTGGCGGGCGCATTCGCTGAACTCGCCAGCGAACCCGAACAGGTAAAAGTGCTGGTCGATCCCCGGCTCTAGCGAGCACACCCGAGCAGCGCGTTCGTGCCGGTTGGGAGACACACGGTTCCAACCGCAAAGTTCGAGTTTAGCCGAGGTTTTCTCGGCGGGAGGATGAGCGATGATGCAAAATCTGTTTACCCTGGCGGGGCGGTTGTTGCTGGCTGCCTACTTTTTGGTACCCGGCGTCATGAAGATCGCCGATTTCGACGGTATGTCCGGCTATATGGCCGCCCATGGCATGGTGCTGATTCCCGCCTTTCTGGTCCTGACCATCGTCATCGAGGTCGGTGGTGCGCTGTGCCTGGCGGTGGGCTACCGAGTCAGGTGGACCGCATTTCTGCTGGCGGGGCTGGTGCTGGTGATCGCTTGCGTCATGCATGATTTCTGGAACGTGACGGACGCGCTGCAGCAACAGCACGAAACCCAGAATTTCATAAAAAACCTGGCGATTATGGCCGGTCTGATGGTGCTTGCAGGGGGAAACGGAGCGGCCAGCACGCGCAGCCTGGTAACGTCCCGCGCGTAGCGCGCGTGCGTGCCTTTGTCATGCAAACCCACCACCCGGATGCGCGACGATTCGGGCGGCGTGCCGGGCCAGACTGGGCGCGCTCGGGCCCGCGATGGGGTATCTTCGAGGCCCATTAACGCTTACCTGAGGGGGTACTCATGCCCGAGAAATCAAAATGGAGTAAAGGTGTGGAGCTTGTGCAGAAGCTCTTCGGGGACGCAGCCGGCGGCGTGAAGATGCCGGAGAAATTTCGCAGCTATACCATCGAGCACCTCTTCGGCGAGGTCTGGCAGGGCGAAGAATTGGCTCTCGAGGAGCGCTCCCTCGTGACGTGCACGGTGCTGGTAGCGCTGGCTCGTGAGCAAGAGCAGAAGCTGCATTTCACCGCGGCGAAAAACCTCGGCATAACGCGTGAAAAGCTCGAGGGCATGATCACTCACGTCGCGCACTACGCAGGCTGGCCGGTAGCCGTGAGCGCACTGCGATCTCTCGAAGAAGTATGGCCCGGTGAGTCCTGATATGATGGCCGGCATTGATCAGGTCCGGCGATAGCACCATGAGCGAGCGTTCGCACTTCGATATGCTGCGGGAAAAAGCGGACAACGCGCCTACGTCGCCGAGCCGCCGCAGGATGCGCATTCCAGTAGATGCCAGCGTGGATCCTTACGATATCCCGCTGGACGAGCTAAACGTTGCGAACCCGGAATTGTTTCGCACCGAGGCCATGTGGCCTTACTTCGAGCGCCTGCGCAAAGAAGCGCCCGTGCACTACTGCGCGCAGAGCCAGTACGGACCCTACTGGTCGGTCACCCGTTACGACGACATCATGGCGATCGAGAAAAATCATAAGGTTTTCTCGTCCGATTTCTCTCTCGGTGGGGTTACCTTGATGGGTACGCCGGCATCGGGCAACGACATGCCAATGTTCATTCAGATGGATCCACCCAAGCACCACGTACAGCGCAAGGCGGTGGCGCCCAAATTTACTCAGCGCAATCTCCGTGAGCTGGAGTCCACCGTTCGGGAACGGGCAGTCACGATCCTGGACGGATTGCCATTGAACGAAACGTTCAACTGGGTCGAGCACGTGTCGGTCGAGCTGACCGCCCAGATGCTGGCTACCCTGCTCGGTGTGCCCCAGGAAGAGCGTCATCAGCTCATTGCCTGGTCGAACATCTTCAGCAATGCCGACAACCCCGATATCGTGCAGGAAAAGGCAGCCTTCTACGAAGCTCTGGCCGAGTGCGGTGAGTACTTTCAAATGTTGTGGCGTGATCGACAGGGGTCCCCGCCGACCGGCGATCTCATATCCATGCTCGCGCACGGCCCGCAAACGAAGAACATGGACCCAAAAGAGCTTCTTGGCAACGCGGTGCTGCTGATCGTTGGCGGCAACGATACCACCCGCAATTCGATCAGCGGCGGGCTGCTCGCGCTCAACGACTTCCCGCAGCAGTACGTAAAACTGCGCGAAAACCCCGCCCTGATCCGGTCCATGGTGCCCGAAATCATCCGCTGGCAGACGCCTTTGACCCATATGCGGCGCACGGCGCTCCAGGATATCGACTACGCCGGCCAACAGATCCACCAGGGTGACAAGGTCGTGTTGTGGTACATCTCCGGCAACCGCGATCCGGATGCCCTCGATCACCCGGATGAGTTCATCATCGATCGGGCGCGCCCGCGGGAGCACCTCTCCTTCGGGTTTGGTATTCACCGCTGCCTCGGCAATCGACTCGCGGAGCTACAGCTTCGAGTGCTGTGGGAAGAGATCATGGTGCGATATCCAAACATCGAGGTGGTCGGTGAACCGCAGCGGGTAAGCTCGGTGTTGTTCCGTACCATTCAAAAGCTTCCGGTTCGCATCGCTGCGTGAGCGATCACGGTCTTCGTGAGCGTATCCTTGCAGCCTGGGTTGGCCGGGTATCGGGCTGCATGCTTGGCAAGCCTGTGGAACGGCTTTCGATGCGCCGCGGTCATGACGTTCTAATCGACTATCTACAAGGTGCGCGAGCACTTCCGCTGCGCGATTACGTTCCGTTCGCCGAAGGTCATGCGCACAACCGCGAAATCGATTCCAGCTGCTGTAAGCAGCAACTGTCCCGTGCCGAACCTGACGATGACATCAACTACACGGTGCTGTCGTTGATGCTGCTCGAAGACCATGGGGCAGAACTGACAACCACCGACGTGGCGCGAATGTGGCTGAACCGGCTGCCTCTGGGCATGACGTTCACGGCGGAGCGGGCCGCCTATCGAGTTCTGGCTGAAAGGGCCGATGAATGGTTTGCCCAGCGCGGCGAGCCGGGCTTCGAACTCGCGGAATGTTCGGACAATCCCTACAACGACTGGATCGGAGCGCAGATTCGCACCGATCTATACGGCTGGGTCTGCCCGGGGCGACCGGAGCAGGCGGCCGATCTCGCGCGGCGCGATGCTGAGTTGTCCCATCGCGGAGATGGGATCCAGGGCGCGCGGTTCGTCGCCGCGATGGGGGCCGCGATTCCGGCTGCCGATTCGCTCGAGTCCGCCGCGCTCCGGGCGCTTGCTTTGATACCTGAAACCAGTGGCGCCGCGTCCGCTATTCGCCTCGGCATGGGGTTGGCGGGAGATATCGGGGGAGATGCTGTGATCAGAAATGAGTACTCGGGCATGTCCCCGGTGCACACCCTCAACAACCTGGCGATCGTGGTGTGGTCGTTGTTGTCCCACCCGGATGATTTTTCCGCCGCCATTGGGGATGCGGTCGCCGCGGGGTTGGACACCGATTGTAACGGCGCCACGGTCGGTGGCCTTTGGGGCATGCAGGGCAAGCCGATACCGGCCCGGTGGAGTGCACCCTGGCAGGGGCGCGTCGGTGTGTCGCTGGCGGGATTGGCGGAGCTGCGATTGGAAGATCTGGTGGATCGCACGCTCAGCGTTGCCGGAAACTTGGTCAAATAGCCCCGTAACCGTAGACTGGTACGACATCACTCCGGGGGAGCAGGCCGTGCTTGGTCGAGCCAGAGAAGCCGCCATCGTCGGCATTCACGAATATCCATCGCGCGATGTGGAGGGCAAACTAAGCCCGTTGCAGATCAAGGCTGAAAGCGCGGCGCGCGCGCTGGCCGATGCAGGCCTGAACTGGAGCGACGTGGACGCCATCTACGACGCTGGCGACGCCAGCATGATGAGCGGCCTGACCATTGCCGAATATTTCGGCCTGAAGCCGAACGTCATCGATACGACGAACGTGGGTGGCAGCTCTTACGAATATCACGCAGCTCATGCCAGGCGTGATATCGCTGCCGGTAAGGCACGAGTTGCGCTGCTGACCTACGGCTCCACGGCGCACAGCAACGCTCGGGCCATAGGGGTCGGCGGCCGCGGCGGAGGTGGTACCCACCCCGCGGACAACATGGACACGTTTTGCGGCATGACCCTGGTTGCCAACTACGCGATGGTGGCGCATCGCCACATGCACGACTACGGCACCACCAGCGCGCAGCTTGCGGAGATCTCGATCGCAACGCGATATCACGCGATGCGCAATCCCGAAGCCGTGAAGGCCATGCAGGATCTGGAGTTCCTGGACATCCGCGAGACGACCGTGGAGGACGTGGTCAACTCACGCATGATCGCCGACCCATTACATCTGCTGGAATGCTGCATGATCTCCGACGGCGGTGGGGCCGTGGTCATTGCCGCAGCCGACGTGGCTCGGGATTGCGCCAAGCCGCCGGTATGGATTCTCGGCACCGGTGAAGCCACCAAGTATCCCGAAATCGGTGCTGACATTACCGTGAGCGCGGCCGCACAGTCCGGTCCGCAAGCGTTTGCCGAAGCCGGCTTGACGCCCCAGGAGATCGACATCGCCATGATCTACGACTCGTTCAGCATCACCGTGCTCACGATTCTGGAGGACCTCGGCTTCTGTGCAAAGGGCGAAGGTGGCGCCTGGGTGGAGGGCGGTCGGTTGCGCTTCGACAGACCTGCCGATGGCCCCGCGTTGAACACCGATGGGGGTGGGTTATCGTCCAACCATCCGGGAATGCGCGGTATTTTCCTGCTCACCGAAGCCACCCGTCAGCTGCGAGGTGAATCCACCTCGCAGGTGGAAGGCGCGAAGCTGGCGGTGGCGCACGGCAACGGTGGCATGTTGGGCAGCCGGCACTGCGCGGGTACCGTCATTCTTGGTACGGACTAGGAGGATAGGAACATGGCAGAAGCGAAACGACCGTTGCCCGGGCTGCACGAGCTGGACACGCAGGCGTTCTGGCAGGCCACCAAAGACCACGAGCTGCGCTACCAGCAGTGCGATGATTGTGCAACGGTGGTGTTCTACCCACGCCGGCACTGCACGGGCTGCCTGGGCAACGCCCTGTCCTGGAAGACCTCGGCGGGCCAGGGCAGCGTATATACCTATAGCGTGGTCCGGCAGAGCTATCATCCGTTTTTTCGCGCGCGGGTGCCCTACGTGATCGCCTGGATCGATCTCGACGAAGGTCCGCGGCTGTTATCCAATGTGGTGGGTGTTGAAGATCCCCTAAACAATCTCAAGATTGGTCAGCGTGTATCGGTGACGTGGGAAGACCACGAAGAGCTTGCGATTCCGCTCTTTGAGCCGATCGCTTAGAGGCTACTGGCTACTGGCTACTGGCACGCCATGGGCGCCGAAGGGCGATTTCGTGACGGCGGTGATGGTTAGATTCACCAGCATCCACTTATTCCAGGGGATTCATGCAGTGCGCCTTGAACGCGGGGCGTTGGGTCAAGCGCTGATACCAGGCTTGCAGGTTGGGCATGGCGGGTCGCTCGGGCACCAACTCCAGCCAGCGATGGACCTGAGGTCCTAAGGGGATGTCGCCGATGCTGAATTCGTTGCCGGCAATGAATGGATGCTTTTCCAGGTGCGCGTCCAGCATGGCCCACATCTTACCCACCTGGGTGATCGCTTTGTTGATGCTGTCCATGTCGCGTTCCTCGGCCGGTGTCCTGACCAGTCCCCAGAAGATGGGAACCATCATCGGCATGATCTTGTTGTTCTCGAAGTCCATCCATTGATCCGCCAGGGCAAGGGTCTGAAGATCGGCCGGATAGAGCGGATCCGCACCATACTTGGCGGCCAGGTAGCGGGTGATGGCGTTGGACTCCCACAGCACGAATCCGTCGTCGATGATCGTCGGGATCAGCCCGGTGGGGTTCAGCTCCAGGTACTCCGGTTGATCGTTGCCGCCGAACGGTCCGCCCACGTCCACCTGTTCGTATTCCAAGCCAAGTTCGTCAGCCAGCCACAATGGCTGCATTGTGTTCGCCGAGGTACGACGGCCGAGAATGGTGAGCATTAGACCGGTAGACGTACGATCGCGGTGCCGAACACGCGGGTCTCCTCGGCCGCGTTGGTCACGGTGAGGTCGATCTCGACGGTGCCTGTCTCTTGGTCGATGTCCGTTACCACGCCGCTGATGTTGTATTGTTCGTCGACCAGAACCGGTGCGCGGAACACGGTGTCAACATTTTCTATCCGCGCTTCGGGCGCCCAGCGGTGAATCATAGCGGCCAGGAACCCCTGGCTCATGATGCCGGGCACCAGCGCACCCGGCAGGCCCTCCTTGCGGGCAGCCTCGTGGTCTGTGAATCGTCGCCCTTCCCAGCCCGCTGCCTTTGTGAAGCGGCGAACGTTGTCGAGGCTCGTGTCAGGCTCGAACACCGGCAGCTCCTCGCCGAAATCTACGTCTGCAATCGTGGCGACGCTCATTTCTCAGGTCTTTCGCGAATGACGATACGGGTATCGGCGGTTGCCAGCTGCTCACCCTCGGGATCGTAAATCTCCATGCGCGTGACCATGAACGTCATGCGACCGGAGCGCCCGGTCTTCACGTAGACGTCGTGGAGGTGAGTCCGCCCCAGCAACTGAACTCCTGGGCGAATCGGCCGCTTGGCCGCAATGGCCTTGCCGGCGTCCATGCCGAGCCCCGCCAGCTTCGGGAAGCCGACGGGCAGGCGTCGCCCGGGATGGAAGCTCGAGGGTAACGTCGGTGGCGCCTGAAAGTCCGGATGCGTGGGGTCGGTAAACCGCGGCGCAAGCTCGCCGCATGTGATGGCGTATTCCACGCACTGCTCGGCGCTGAGCACGAACGTCTGCTCGTCGAAATCTTCGTTCAGAAAGCGCTCGCGAAGCGCGTCGATATCAAGCAAATCAGGCATCTATTTTCGGTAGGTTAAGGCTTCGAAATCTTCGGCTTTCAGCGCTTCCACCAATTCCTGCTCGGTGCTGATCTGGGCAGGGAAACGGGTGGCGCAGCGACCGACGTGGCTGACGATGTGCGCGTCGCTGCCGCCGATGCCCAGGTAGCCCAGCTTTGTCGCCATGGTCTGCGCCACGTCGTCTTCTTCACCGCGGCTGCCGCCATTGTATATCTCGACGATTCGTACCCCATCGGGGATGCCGAACTCGTCAAGATGGGCGCTCATGCCCACGCGCGGGCGGCCGGGATGACACGGCACGGGCACCGCATCATGTCGCGCGCAGGCTTCGATGACCTGCGCCAGCGGGAGCTGGATGTTGCGGAAGTCGAATTCCTGCAGGAGGCCTTCGCTCACTCCGAACACCAGCACGTGGCCGTATTCCGTTTCCACCTCGCTGGCTTTGAGAATCGTTAGATCAAACTCGCTGGCGAGCGCGGAATAGTCGGATTCGAGATCGAACTGACGGTGTTCAGTGAGCACGAAACCGTCGATCGGGAGCTCCCGCGTGCGTATCCACTGGCAGTAGTTCTGCACTTTGGCACGGCCATCGTCGGACTTGATGGAATGGGTGTGCAGATCGAGTATCACCAAGCCTCCGTTTACGCCGTAAAGGATCCTACAAACTAACCCGACGACCCTGATCGGCTGTCGAACCCGACATGTTAACGTTGCGCGCATCCTTGTGCGAGTCGGTTGCCTGGCGTGTCGGTTAAGATGCGGGTTGTTCTACAGCGCTGCGAGGGTTGCGTTGCCCAGGGTGATTTTTGTACAGCCGGACGGGTCCAGCGAGTCCCACGAGGCGCCGGTCGGTGATTCGGTGATGGATTGCGCCGTTGACCATGGCGTTGCCGGGATCGCTGCGCAGTGCGGCGGCGGTTGCACCTGTTCGACCTGTCACTGCTATGTGTCCGCGCCGTGGTTCGATCGGGTCGGAGTGCCTGTGGGGGATGAGAAAGACATTCTGGAGTACGTGCCCGAATACCAGCCCAACAGTCGGCTTTCGTGTCAGCTTGTGCTGAGTGACGAACTCGATGGAATCATCGTGGAGATTCCTACCCCACAACAGGCCGCTGAGCGCTGTGAGTGACTCGGGTGGCGGCCCGGCGGGTGCTGCAGTAGTGTGGCGGGGTCGAGTCATTCGGGAAAACCATGGACATTGGGATCTGTGTGGCTTCACACGTCGGCGACATCGACTATATCGTGCGGGCCGAGGCGCTTGGCTACTCGCACGCCTGGCTTGCCGACAGCCAGATGTTGTGGTCGGACTGCTACGCAACCCTCGCACTTGCCGCGACGCGCACCTCGACGATTAACCTTGGCACCGGAGTGGCGGTGTCTGGTACGCGTCCGGCGCCGGTCAATGCAGCAGGCATCGCCACCATCAATGCGATTGCACCGGGGCGGACGTTTTTCGGTGTGGGCGCGGGTAACACCGCCATGCGCGTGATGGGTCAACCGCCGCATCGAATCAGGGAATTCGACGCCTATCTACGCACGCTCACGCCGCTCATTCGCGGCGAAGAAGCGCTTATGGGGCCGTTGACCTCAGGCGCACAGGGCGAGGCGCCGATCCGCCATATCATGCCGGACAAGGGCTTCGTGAATTTCGCGGACCGTATTCCCGTGTACGTATCCGGGTTTGGGCCCCGCTCGCTGGCGTTGGCTGGCAAACATGGGGACGGCGCGGTGCTCGCCATGCCTGCTAACCCCGCGGTCATGGCCAACATCTGGCGCACGCTGGAAAACGGCGCCGAAGCTGCGGGACGCGAACTCGTTCGTGAGGATTTTTACACCACGGGGCTGACCACCATCGTGATCCTCGCCCAAGGCGAAGCCCTGGATTCTGATCGGGTGCGTGCCGAGTGCGGAGCGATGGCCATGGCCACGGTGCACTACTCCTATGATCAGTGGCGCAACTTCGGCCACCAGCCGCCGGGATTTCTGGGTGGTATCTGGGACGACTATCGTGCTTTGCTGGAATCCTACCCCGAAGAACGGCGCCATCAGCGTATTCATGGTGGACACAACTGCTGGGTGCTGCCCGAAGAAGAGCGGTTTCTGACGCCTGAGGTTCTCAAGGCCAGTTGCCTGATCGGCACTCGCGGGGAGCTTATCGAGCAACTTGCCGGGCTGAGCGCCCCCGGCCTCGATCAGGTGATGATCCTGCCCAACTTCGACACGCGCTATGACGTTCTGGAACGCGTCGGTCGCGACCTCGTCGGTCACGTTCACTAACGCAAGATCCGGGGTATGGAGGTTGCAGACGCCTGAGTTGCAGTGGGATTTCCCGAACGTTTTCCAGATCTCGGTCGTGGTGACCCCGGACCAGATCGATTCCTACGGCCACGTCAACAACGTGGTCTACATTCAGTGGCTTGCCGATTGTGCATGGGCGCACTCTGCAGTGGTCGGGCTGTCTGAGGAGACCTGCGTTGCGATGGGACGTGGGATGGCCGTGCGTTCGATGCACATCGATCTGCTGGCCGCCGCCCATGAGTCAGATGAGCTGTTCGTGGGCGACTGGGTGTCGAGCAACGACAAGCGACTACGCGCGACGCGGATGTTTCAGATCCTCAACCCGCAAACGGGCGCGTCCTTGTTACGTGGCCACATCGATTATGTGTGCATCAATCTCGCAACCGGTAGACCCGCGCGCATGTCGCCGGAATTTGTCGAGCGCTACGAGGTCACGCTTCCTCGATAGACTTCTTCAATGGGTTTTTCTGCAGCGCAGCGTAGTTCGGTGTCACATCTTGGCGTTGTGAAACGTCTATACAGTAGACGGGTAGAAGGAATTCTAAAGTGTTAAAAAACTTCAGGCAGGCACTGGGATTTTGTTTGCCGCGTTTGTCGCCATGCACCTCGTGAATACCTGGCTTGCCGCGCTGGGTCCGGGCTTGTATGACAGCGTGCAGGGCTTGCTGCGCAACGTTTATCAGTTTGTGCCGGTCGAGGCCCTTCTGTTTGGGGCACTGCTGGTGCACATTGTGATAGGCGTTGCACGGATCGTCGTAGAGCCGGGCAGGGTGCTGACTCTGCGCGCCAGAGCACACCGTTATGCTGGGTTCTTTCTGATCGTTGTCGTTGCCGGTCACGTGCTCGCGGTGCGTGGGTCCTCGTAGTTTTTTGGTGTCTACCCGGGTTTTGCAGGGCTGGCGTTCTCCATCGAATATCTCCCAGCTTACTTCTATCCCTACTACTTCGTGCTGGGCATGGGGGGCTTCTACCATGGGCTGAACGGGGTTGGTATCGCCGCCGCTCGTCTGGGTCTGGGGCCGCTGCTGGGCGCCCTGTCTTTTCGCAGGATCGTCATTGCATCGGGGTTCGCCGCGGTGGCAATGCTGACTGCGTTGTTGGGCCTTGGCGGTGTCTGGTTCGACGTCGGTGATGTCCAGGCCAGTGCCTTTGCGCGACTTGCGCGCGATCTGCTTGGGCTGGAGCGTGTTGCTCTCGCGCCTTGAAAGTACAACTGTCGGCAGGCTCGCCTATCGGGTGCTCGGATCGGTGGCCGACGCCGAGGATGTGCTGCAAGACGCCGGGCTCAAGCTGATCAACCAAGCGGTCGTCCCGGACGATGAAGAGGCTTTTCTGTTCCGCGTGGTGACCAACCTGGCACTCGATCGGTTGCGCCAGCAGCAGCGCCAGCGGCGCGCCTA
>Ga0114950_10000020_pt1 | contig 72925 bp, 70 predicted proteins | sample N075metaG_FD_83503 | JGI IMG/M metagenome (GOLD analysis project Ga0114950, IMG submission 83503) | Deep subsurface microbial communities from Kermadec Trench to uncover new lineages of life (NeLLi) - N075 metaG | ecosystem: Environmental > Aquatic > Marine > Ocean trench > Sediment | place...
AGTCCGTGAGTTACTGGCGCAGCAAGGCTTTTGCGACATCGAGACGCGCAGAGATATCGCCGGGTTGGAGAGAGTTAGTGGCGGTCGCTGGCATGCTGAGTGACCGGCAATTATTGCGCTATAGCCGACAGCTATTAATGCCCGATTTCGATATTCAGGGGCAGGAGCAACTGCTTGGCGCAACCGTACTGATCGTGGGGTTGGGTGGCTTGGGCAGCCCGGCTGCCCTCTACCTGGCGGCTGCCGGCGTCGGTGGCATTGTGCTCGCGGACGGTGATGCGGTGGAGTTGAGTAATCTACAACGCCAGATAGCGCACGGGGAGTCCGACGTTGGCCGCAATAAGGCGGTCTCCGCCGCCACAGCCCTGGACGCGCTCAACAGCGAAGTCGTCGTCGAGGTGGTCGATAAAAACTTAACTGATGCCGACTTGCCGGGGTTGCTGGCTCGGGTCGACCTGGTGGTGGATGCCAGTGACAATTACCCCATACGCTTCGCCCTCAATAGAGCCTGTATACAAGCAGCTGTGCCACTGGTCTCCGCCGCTGCTGTGCGCGGGGAGGGGCAAATCAGCTTGTTCGAGCCAGCGCAGGGCGGCCCCTGTTACCGCTGTTTGTATCACGATAGCGGGTCGGAAACTGCACAGTCTTGCGCGCAGAGCGGGGTGCTGGCCCCGGTGGTGGGCGTGCTCGGTTCCCTGCTCGCTATGGAGGCCATAAAGCGCTTGTCCGGTTATGGAGAGTCCCTGCGCGGCAGCCTGATGGTAGTGGATTTGAGCACCATGGAGTTTCGTAAACTGCAACTGTCTCGTCGCCCCGATTGTCCGGATTGCGGCCACTTGCCCCGCGCCTGACACCGCGCAGCGCCCGGCGTCCGTCTCTTCAATCAATCATTGGGCTGGGGTCAATCCGCCGCGACGGGCAGCGGTCGGCGCAGCAATTTGCGCTGGCGCCACACTACCAGTACTGCGGCCACCGCTATGCCGGTGATCATTGCCTGCCAAAAGCCCACGGTGCCCTCAGTGGGATTCTGCGCGGTGGTAATTCCCAGCCAATACCCCAGGGGAAGCGCGATCAACCAGTAGGCAATGGCCATGACCAAAAACGGAAAGCGGGTGTCCTTAAACGCGCGAAGCGTGGAGGCGGCGGAGACTTGCACGGCATCGAGCACGATAAAGAAGGCGGCCAGACGCACCAGTACTGCGGCCATGGCGAGGATGCCAGCATCCTCTGTGTAGGCATGGACAATGACCACGGGGTTGGCCAACAGCGCGAGCATAATGGCAAAACCCGACAGTATCGTAATCGCCGTACCGCATCGCACGGCCAGTATCACCCCGGTCTGGTCATTTGATCCAATGGCATGGCCAATACGCGTGGCCATCGCGGCACCGATGCTCATCAGGGGCATGTACATCACATCCCATACGTTGAGCGCGATTTGGTGTGACGCCATGGCGGTGTTGCCCAAGGTGGCAATAAATAGCGCGATGATTGAAAAGACCGCGACTTCGAGGAAAAAGGTCATGCCAATGGGCAGCCCCAGGCCGATAATCTGTCGCAGGAGAGCAGGGTTTGGCGGGGTGAATCGCAGCGGTGGTAGATAGGGTTTTAGTTTTTCAGCGCGGGCCATATAAAAAACGATTAGGATGGGTCCCAGCCACATCGATATCGCGGTGGCCCATCCGCAACCGGCCGCGCCCATTTCGGGTGCGCCCCATACGCCGTAGATAAAGGCGTAGTTCAGGGGGATGTTGGCCAAAAAGCCAATGACGCTGGCGATCGCGAAGGGTCGCATAATGCCAAGGCCCTGGTTGTGGCAGCGCAGCGCCTGAAAGAGAGCCGCGGCGGGCATACCGAATGCGGTAGCACGCAGATAAGCGAGGCTCTTGGCCTCGGTTTGGGGGTCTAATTTCAACAGCGCTAATAGAGGATCGGCGTAAAAACACACGGGGCCGGCGATCAGGCCCAGGATAAGCGCCAGCCACAGCGACTGTGGCAACAGGTCCTTTATCTGTTGCAGCCTTCCGGCGCCGAAGTCCTGTGCCACGATGGAGCTGGTGGCTAACATCATACCCAGAATAAACAAATACACGGGCAGCCACACATTGTAGCCAATCGCGATCGCTGCGAGGTCAACGGCGTCATAGCGGCCGGCCATGATGGTGTCTACCACTCCGGTGCCCATCTGAGCCAATTGCGCGATTAACATCGGCCAGGTTAGTGCCAGCAAGGCCTTTGCTTCCGAGGCATAAGCCTGTGTTTTAGCCCTGAATGCCAATTTGCGCTGGGGGGAATTGGGTGAGGTCATGGTCCGAATTATTACTTGTTATTATTTACGAAACCTTTTGCGGTGGGCTGTTGTCGAAACCAGCATCGCAAGCATAACAGGGATAAGCTAAATGAACGCATTTGCGCAGTGGTATTACGCCATACAGTCGGCAAGTTTTTCTCGATTACGCCACCTGGACGGCTTGGCACCCCTGGCCATACGCCTTTATCTCGTCCCGGTGTTCTGGATGGCAGGTTCCCAGAAAATAGCCGGCATGGACAACACCATCGAGTGGTTTGGCAACGCCGACTGGGGCCTGGGCCTGCCGTTCCCCGCACTGCTGGCGCATCTCGCCGCATATACCGAAGCGATTGGAGCGTTGCTGTTGCTGGTAGGCCTGGCCACTCGTTGGGTGTCGATACCGCTGATGATCACCATGCTGGTCGCCATTTTCGCCGTGCACTGGGATAACGGCTGGGCGGCCATTGCCGATTCCGGCACCCAGGATGTCGCGGTTCGCCTGGGTGCGGCCAGAGAACTTTTGCAAGAGCACGGCAACTATGCCTGGCTGACGGGCAAGGGTAGCTTCGTGATTCTCAACAATGGCATTGAGTTCGGGGTAACGTATCTGCTGATGTTGCTGAGTTTATTTTTTACCGGCGGTGGGCGCTATGTGAGCCTTGATTATTATATGGCCCGGGTGTTTCCTGCAAGAAACTGAGTAATTCCTTGATCTAAATGGTAGACTAGCGCGTTTTTCAGTCGTTGCAGGACACTATCTTGATCAAGAATTTACTTGGGCACAGGGCAAAGAAGCCGTCTGAAGCCAAGGGCGGTAATCGACGAGGACAGCGTAATACCCCCAAAGCGCCGGCAAAACCATGGACCATCGACGATTTTCCAGTGGATCCCATGGAGGGTGAAACCCGATTTCACGACCTCGGTCTGCGCGACGAATTGATGCATGCTATTGCCGATCTGGGTTTTAAATACTGCACTCCCATACAGGCGGCGGTGATGCCCCACACCCTGCAGGGCCACGATGCCATCGGCAAGGCGCAAACCGGCACGGGAAAAACGGCCGCCTTCCTGGTGACCATATTCAATGACATGCTCTGTCACCCCATGGAGGGGGAGCGTTTTGTGGGTGAGCCTCGCGCGCTGGTAATCGCCCCGACCCGGGAACTGGTGATGCAAATCGCCGCCGACGCGGCAGACCTTGCCAAATATACCAACTTGCAGGTAGTGACGCTTATCGGCGGAATGGATTATCAGAAGCAGTTAAATCGCCTGCACAATGAGGTGGTCGACCTGGTGGTCGCCACCCCGGGCAGGTTGTTGGATTTCATGAGTCGCAGGGACTTGTACCTGGACCACATCGAGACGCTGGTATTGGACGAGGGCGACAGGATGCTGGATATGGGGTTTATCCCCCAGGTGAAACGTATCGTGAGAGCCACTCCGCGCAAAGAAGATCGTCAGACCCTGTTGTTCTCAGCAACCTTTAACCAGGACATTATCAATCTTTCCCAGCAGTGGACCTATGAGCCGGTGTCCATAGACATTGAGCCGGAGCATGTGGCCACCGATTTGGTTGATCAGAAAGTCTACCTGGTCAGTAGCGAGCAGCGGTTTCGAGTCTTGAGCAACCTGCTGCGCAGTGCCGAGACCAGTAGTGTCATTGTGTTCGCCAACCGCCGTGACCAGGTGCGCCGCCTGCACGAACGTTTGCGTAAGTCGGGCGTGTCGGCGGGCATTCTTTCGGGGGAAATACCCCAGAACAAGCGCACACGCACGCTTGAACAGTTTAAAAGTGGCGATATTAAAGTGTTGGTGGCGACCGATGTTGCAGGTCGCGGAATTCACGTCGAGGGAGTTAGTCATGTGGTGAATTACAACCTGCCGGAAGACCCCGAGGATTACGTGCACCGCATCGGGCGCACCGGTCGGGCTGGCGCAACGGGTATATCCATTAGTTTTGCCTGTGAAGATGAGGCTTTTTTACTGCCGGAGATCGAGAAATTGTTGGGACAAAAACTGGATTGTACCTATCCACCGCAGGAGTGGCTGGAGTAGGGAGTCGGAGAGGTCATCGGCTTGTTCAGTGGCTTCGAATTTTATTCCTGCAGTTCTTCACTCCACATAATTGTCGCTCCAACCACCGCTGCGGGAATGACAAAGAAATTGACCACGGGGATGCTGGCGCACAGGGCTACCGCGCCACCAAAGCCCAGACTACTCAGGCGCCGGTAGCGCGCCGCCTCTTTAACATCGGCGAAGCTCAGCTGATGATTATCCATGGGATAGTCCAGAAACTGAATACTCATCATCCAGGCCCCCAGCAGTAGCCACAGAAATGGCGCGACCGTGTTGAGCACAGGTACGAAACTGAGGATCAATACCAATACAAACATCGGTATGTAGTACAGCAGCTTCACCAGCTCGCGAATTATGCCGCGCGGGATTGCCGCCAGCGCGGCTGCAAACCCCTCCAGTGAGTCCACCGGTCGCCCGGTAATGAGTTCTTCTGCTTTTTCTGCCAGCAGCGCGTTAAACGGCGAGGCGATCAATAGCGCCAGGGCGGTGAAGGCATAGCCGGTCATGAGGCTGAGGGTGAGCCCAATGAGCGGCCATAATATCCATTGGATAAACCCCAACCACTGCGGAATCATGCCCAGCCAGTGATCCATAAGATCAATGAGGTAGTGCAGGACAATGCCGATTAATGAGGCGAAAATAACGATATTTATCGCCAGGGGAATAATCACGAACAACCGCAGGGACTTGTGGCGTAACAAGCCGGCGCCGCGAATCAGGTAGTGCGCACCCTGTGACAGATTACCTCGCATCGGCCACCTCTTCTTCCATTTGTGCACATATTCGGCATATGCAGTGGTTGCGTGTTTGTTGTTCGGCAATCAGTGCCAGCGCCGCATTGCCGAAGCGCGCACTATGACACCAACAGTCCTCTATGGCCCGCCCGAGGCTCATCGCACAGTCATTGGGTTGATGACACTGTGGACAAGTTTGGCGGTCCTGCGGTTGGGGTTTATCTGTCATGGTACTCGGCATCATTCGGGTATCTGAGGCTATAATAGCGAAATAGCTGCGAGTAGTAAGTAAATGATCGAGGACGACGATTTGTTCGCCAGTGAGATGTCTGGTGTTGCGCCACTCAAGCGCGATTCCCGGGTAACGCTGAGGCGAAAACCCACGGCCTCTGAACGCGCCTCCATGCAACTGCGCCGCGCCGCTGCGGTGGCGGCCTCCGAGCCAGATAAAAATATCCTGATCCGGAAAAACATCGTACCGCTGGCTCCCTGGACTGTATTGAACTTCAAGCGCCCGGGTATCCAAAATGGTGTGTTTCGCAAACTCAGGTTGGGTCGATACGAAGCGGAAGCCAGGCTCGATTTACACCGTATGACCATTGCAACAGCGCGGCGCGAGTTATTTGATTTTGTGGCGGACTGCCATCAGCTGGGACTGCGCAGCGTAATATTGATTCACGGCAAGGGTGATACCCCTTCCCCACAGGGCCCTCACTCTATTCTTAAGGGCTGCACCGATCACTGGTTGCGAGAGCTCGATATTGTGCAGGCATTTCACAGTGCTCAGCCGCGGCACGGCGGCACCGGCGCCGTGTATATATTACTGCGCAAAAGTGAGGAGAAGAAACGGCAGAATCGGGAGCGGTTTAGTTGAGGGCGAAGAGCGCTCGAAGGCGCGCTATGTTGCGCCAGCGGCTTTTAAAATAGCCGCATACTCAGCGCCCTTACGGTGTTCCTCGACGATAGCCAGCACGTTGCGGTCGTCAAGCCCGGTGGCATTGATGTTGCGATCTTCATCGCTGAAATAGTCGACGAACAACTGGAAATCTGAGGCGCGCATGCTCTGGTAGGCTTTCAGCAGCATGTGAAAATCTTCAGCGGTATTGTCGTGCGGACGAACGCCGAGAAAGCTTTTCACATGGTCTTTTGTCCACACCTCGTCCAGTATCTTTTCCTTGTCTTTTTTCATGAGTCAATCAATCCTGTCTAAAATATCGCTGTGTTTTAGGGCGCCAGTTTCTGCGCAAGCAGCTTGTTTACCATCTGCGGGTTGGCCTGACCTTTGGAGAGCTTCATTATCTGGCCGACGAAAAATCCCAGCAATTTTTTGCGCTTGTTATCATCGGCACCGAGATACTGTTCTACCTGGGCAGCATTGGCGGCAATCACCTCGTCAACCATGTTCTCCAGTTCTCCACTGTCGCTGACCTGTTTGAGTCCCTTCGCGTCGATTACCTCATCGGCACTGCCTTCACCCAGCCACATCGCCTCAAAGACCTGCTTGGCTATTTTGCCGGAGATACTGTTGTCCAGAATGCGTTGAATCAGACCGCTCAAAGCTTGCGGGGAGACGGGGCACGCGTCGATCGCCAGCTCATGTTTGTTTAATCGCCCCAGCAGCTCACCCTGCACCCAATTGGCGGCCACTTTGGGGTCGCCGCAGCCCGTGGCCACGCTCTCATAGTAATCCGCCATGGTGCGGGTGGCGGAAAGAACCCCCGCATCGTAGGGGCTGAGTTGGTAGTCCAGTGTGAAGCGCTCGCGTTTCTGTCTGGGTAGCTCCGGCAGTTGCTCGCGAAGCGCATCGATATAGTTGTCGTCGACGACAACCGGAAGCAGGTCGGGCTCCGGAAAGTAGCGGTAGTCATTGGCCACTTCCTTGCTGCGCATGGAGCGTGTTTCGTCTTTCTCTGCGTCGTATAGCCGTGTTTCCTGCACCACCGTGCCGCCGTCCTCCAGGATGTCGGCCTGCCGATTAAACTCGTAGCGAATCGCTCTTTCCACGAAGCGAAAGGAGTTGATGTTCTTGATCTCGGCCCGTGTTCCCAGCGTGTCTGAGCCCATCGGACGCAGGGAGATATTAACGTCACAGCGCATCGAGCCCTCGGCCATATTGCCATCGGAAATGCCCAGATAGGTGACCAGCGTGTGTAAGTCCTTGAGGTAGGTGACGGCTTCCTCGGCGGTGCGAATATCGGGTTCGGTCACAATTTCCAACAGGGGTGTACCCGCCCTGTTCAAATCGATGCCGGTCTGGTCGTGGAAGTCCTCGTGTAAGGATTTTCCCGCGTCTTCTTCCAGATGCGCCCGGGTGATGCCTATTTTCCGGGTGCTGCCGTCGGTGAGTTGAATGGTGAATTTCCCCTCGCCGACGATGGGGTCGGAAAACTGGCTGATCTGATAGCCTTTGGGTAAATCGGGGTAAAAGTAGTTCTTACGATCAAAGACAGACCGTTTGCCAATTTTGGCACCTATGGCCAAGCCGAACATAATAGCAAAACGCACGGCTTTTTCATTCAGCACCGGCAACATGCCCGGCATGGCGAGGTCGACTGCGCAGGCCTGGGTGTTGGGCTCGGCACCGAAGGTGGTAGCCGAGCCGGAAAAAATTTTGGATTGGGTGGCCAGTTGCAAGTGCACTTCCAGCCCGATGACGGTTTCCCACTGCATGGTTTACCTCCCCTCCGGCATCGCTGGATGTTGTAAATGCCAGTCTGTGGCCTGCTGAAAGCGATGTGCGGCGTTGAGCAGGCGCGCCTCGCCGAAATGTTGGCCAATCAGTTGCAGACCTACCGGTTTGCCAGCGACAAAACCGGCGGGTACGGAGATGCCAGGTAAGCCCGCCAGGTTAACGGCCAGGGTGTACACGTCTTCCATGTACATGGCGAGCGGGTCATCCTTTTTTGCGCCCAGTGGAAATGCCGGACCCGGTGTGGTCGGCCCGGCGATCATATCTACCTGCTCGAAGCAATCCAGGTAATCCTGCTGGATGAGGCGCCTAACCTGCTGCGCTTTTTTATAGTAGGCGTCGTAGTAGCCCGCTGACAGGGCATAGGTGCCAACCAGGATGCGGCGTTTAACTTCATCGCCGAAACCCTCTTCGCGGGTCCGGGTGTATAAATCATCGAGGTCTTTGGGGTCGGCGCAACGGTGCCCATAGCGCACCCCATCATAACGCGCAAGGTTGGTAGAGGCCTCGGCTGAGGCCACAATATAGTAAGTTGGGATAGTGAGTTTGCTGTGGGGCAGGGAGACGTCAACCAGGGTTGCCCCCAGCTTTTCAAACTCCTGCAAACTGGCCTCCACCACTTTTGCCGTCGCGTTGTCCAGGCCATCGCCGAAAAACTCCGCGGGTAGGCCGATACGCAGGCCCGACAGCGAATTATCGAGGTCGGCTGTATAGTCCTGTGCGGGTGCTTCCGCCGAGGTGGAGTCCAGCGGATCATGGCCTGCCATGGTGTTCAATATGATCGCGCAATCTTCGGCAGTGCGGGCCAGGGGGCCGGCCTGGTCGAGACTGGAGGCAAATGCCACCATGCCCAATCGCGAAACGCGACCGTAGGTGGGTTTTAACCCGGTGATGCTGCAAAACGCGGCCGGCTGGCGTATCGAGCCCCCCGTATCGGTACCGGTTGCGGCGGGCGTCAACAGGGCGGCTACTGCCGCGGCGGATCCGCCCGAGGATCCGCCCGGAACCAATGTGGTGTCCCAGGGGTTTTTGACCGGGCCGTAGTAGCTGTTCTCGTTGGAAGAGCCCATGGCAAATTCATCCATATTGGTCTTTCCCAGCATCACCGCGCCCGCGGCCTTGAAGCGCGCAATGACAGTGGCGTCGTAGGGCGGGACAAAGTTGTCCAGCATGCGCGAGCCACAGCTGGTTCGAATGCCCGCTGTACAAAATATGTCTTTATGGGCAATGGGAATGCCCAACAAGGGGTTTGAGCCGCCGTTCGCCAGTTGGATATCGGCTGCCGCGGCGGCGGCCAGCGCCGCTTGCTCGTCCAATGTAATGAAGGCGTTGTAGACACTGTCCAGCGACGCTATTCGATCGATTAGGCACTGGGTCAGCTCGACGCTGGAAAAATCTTTCTGTTGTAGCCCGACGGCTAACTGGGCAACAGTTTTAGTGTGCATGGGGTGTTTCCTGTTGGTGGTCTTGATCAGCCAATTAATCAATAACTTTGGGAACCAGATAGAGATTATTCTCTACCGCCGGGGCGATGGCCTGGAATACCGCCCGCTGATCAACTTCTGTAACGGCGTCGGTGCGCAGGCGCGCAGTCGCATCCAGTGGATTTGCCATGGGTTCGACATTTGTGGTGTCAATCGCCTGCAATTGATCAACCATACCGAGAATTTCTGTGATGCGTTGGGTTACCTCGCCGATCTGCTGCCGGTCAATGCGAATCCGGGCCAGCTTGGCGATTTTGTCGATTTCGTCTTGTTCTATTGCCATGTCACTATCTATTCTATGTTGATTGCTCTAATTGGGACGCCCGATTAAGTGGCGCAGGGCGTAAACTTATCACATTTGCGTCTTGCCCAATATCCCCGTGGTTGATACAGTTGCGGGAATATTACTAATAGAAAAAAACCGGACCACATAACGGGGTTGCCGGCTAGATTATGGGCTATTTCCGGCTGTTTAACGACCAGTAGGGTAGGTAAGTCACTCCTCACAGGATTTTTTCCTCGTTATCATAAGGTAGCAAGAATTCATGTTGAAAAAATTGCGCGGATTGTTCTCCAACGATCTTTCGATTGATCTGGGCACCGCGAATACTTTAATTTATGTGCGCGATCAGGGGATTGTGCTGGATGAACCCTCGGTTGTGGCCATTCGAACTCACAATGGTCAAAAAACCATCGAAGCCGTTGGCGCCGAAGCCAAGCGAATGCTGGGTAGGACGCCGGCCAATATCACCGCCATTCGCCCGCTGAAAGACGGCGTGATAGCTGATTTCCTGGTCACTGAAAAAATGCTGCAGCACTTTATTGCCAAGGTGCATGAGAGCAAATTTATTCGCCCCAGCCCCCGGGTGTTGGTGTGTGTACCGTGTAAATCTACCCAGGTAGAGCGCCGCGCCATTCGCGAATCTGTACTCAGTGCCGGCGCCAGGGAAATTCGCCTGATCGAAGAGCCCATGGCCGCCGCCATTGGGTCGGGTCTGGATGTCGACTCGGCTACCGGCTGCATGGTGGTTGACGTGGGCGGCGGCACCACTGAAGTGGCCATTATTTCGCTCAACGGTGTGGTCTACAGCGATTCAGTGCGAGTGGGCGGCGACCGCTTTGACGAGGCCATTGTCTCGCACGTACGCCGGCGTTATGGCAGCCTGATTGGGGACGCTACCGCCGAGCGCATCAAGGAAGAAATAGGCTGTGCTTTTGCGGGCAGCGAACTGCGTGAAATCGACGTTCGCGGGCGCAATCTCGCCGAGGGAGTGCCTCGGAGTTTTACCTTAAATAGCGATGAAATTCTGGAGGCTATACAGGAGCCCCTCGCGGTTATCGTGCAAGAGGTGAAATCGGCTTTGGAACAGTCTCCTCCCGAGCTTGCTGGCGATATAGCCGAGAGCGGAATAGTGCTCACCGGCGGTGGTGCCCTGCTGCGTGATCTCGACCGGCTGATTTCTGAAGAAACCGGCCTGCCGGTAATTGTAGCGGAAAATCCACTGACCTGCGTCGCCCGCGGAGGCGGAATTGCCATGGAGACTATGGATCGTCGCACTATCGACTTGCTATCCACTGAGTAGGGATAATCAAGCCTCTATTTGTCAAAGAGTCTACCCTGGGATTACGTGCACTGCTCACGATCCTTGTAGTCATCGGTTTGATCACGGCAGACCTTCGGTTTAACGCATTCAAAGGTGCGCGTTCGATCCTCAACAATCTTGTGACCCCGATCTATTGGGTGGCCGATATCCCCTCTCGGATCGTCGACTGGACGGACATTAACCTGAGGTCCAGACGTCATTTGCTGGAAGACAACGAAAAGCTCCACAGTGAGAATCTCCTGCTCCACGGGCGCTCCCAGCAGATGGTGGCGCTGCGGGCGGAAAATGCCCGCCTTCGCGCATTATTAAATTCTGCGGCACTGCTGAGAAGCGACGTGCTGGTAGCGGAACTCATCGGGGTATCCCCGGACCCTGTACGCCATCAGATGATATTGAACAAGGGCAGTGTTGATGGCGTCTATATCGGTCAGCCTCTCATCGATGAAAAGGGCCTGCTGGGTCAAATTGTGGAAGTCAGTAACCTGAGTTCACGCGTGCTACTCATTACCGATGCCACTCACTCCATTCCCGTGCAGATTAACCGCAATGGTGTGCGGGCCATTGCGGAAGGCACCGGTGTGCTCGGCTCTCTGGAAATACGTCATGTTGCGGCGACCACAGATATTCAGGAGGGAGACTTGCTGGTCAGTTCAGGTTTGGGCGGTCGCTTCCCTGTGGGTTATCCGGTGGCAGTAGTGAGTAAAGTAAGCCGGGATCCTGGACACGCCTTCGCCATTGTCGAGGCGAGCCCCGTGGCAGCATTGGACAGAAGCCGACACGTGTTGCTCGTTTTTACTGCCCAGAGCGGTAACACTCCTTAGCGGGGAATCCTGGTGGATCAAACACAACACGCATACTGGGTCGTTGTTGCCACTTTCCTGGCAGCCTACCTTCTCGCCGTTATTCCCTTGCCCGCCTGGCTGTTGTGGGCGCGCCCCGAGTGGATGGCCCTGGTTCTGGTATATTGGGCCATCGCGCTGCCGCATCGTGTGGGATTGTTTACCGGTCTTATTCTGGGGGTGGTAATGGATGTGCTTGAGGGCGCGGTGCTGGGGCAAAACGCCCTGTCTCTCATAGTGCTGGCGTTGTTATCGCTAACGTTATATCAGCGCATGCGCGTCTATAATTTGTGGCAGCAGGCGGCGATGGTATTTCTCTTGGTGGGAATTCACCAGTTGATCTGTCAGTGGGTGCAGAACCTGCAGGGCGTCGCCGCACAATCGCTCATCTTCCTGTTGCCGGCATTTACCAGTGCATTGCTGTGGCCGGTGATGTTGCACGTATTGCGGGCGGTGCGTCGTCATTACCAGGTGACTTGAATTGTCGGAACCTCCCCTGATACTGGCTTCTTCCTCTCAGCGTCGGCGCGATCTCCTGACCTGTCTGGGGGTCGATTTTGAGTGTTGCCCGGCTGACATTGACGAGTCTGTTGATCGCGGCGAAGCACCTCGAAATTATGTGCGGCGCATGGCGCTGGAGAAAGCCGCGGTGATTGCGGCCGAGCAGAATGGGAAACAGTATACGGTGCTGGCAGCCGATACGATCGTCGTCGTTGAGGGCGACATACTGGGTAAACCGGCCGACTACCGCGATGGCATTGCGATATTGTCCCGTCTGAGTGGTCGCTGGCACACTGTTATAACCGCCTTATGCCTGCATACCCAAAACGGTACCCCCCTGCGTACTGTGACAACCGAAGTACAGTTTGTGACACTTGACGAGCGAGTGTGTGCAGCGTACCTGGCGACGAACGAACCCTGGGATAAGGCCGGGGCCTATGCTATTCAAGGCTTGGGTGGCGCATTCGTCAAGGAAATACAAGGCAGTTACAGCAATGTCGTGGGACTGCCCCTGGCGGAGACGTGGCAGTTGCTGCTTGAACATGGAATCTCCACCACCTTGAGTCATCAACCGCAGTGAACACGGCTGTCAACGCGCTTTAGCGTCAATCGAACTGAATTGCCAAGCAATTTTCGTGAAATTATACGCACCGCGCAGACCTGGGAAAATGGTAGTCTTACCGCGTTGGACATTTGGAACGCTGCGACGCGGTCGTGTTCTAAGGAATCAACAGACTCCGAGCAATTACCAGAGGCGCCCCCAATATGAGCCGGGGCAATTCTGCCGCAGGAAGGCCATTGGAACACTCTTATTTCCATAAACTAAGCACACTAATTTGGAGGTCGATGGTAACCCTCATTGTGGTGTTGGCCATTTATGTGAGCTTTGGCCGCTTGCTGATGTCCAATGTGGCGCAGTATGGCGCTGATATATTGCAAGAACTCAATGCACGCCTGCCGTTCACCGTAGAAGCTGACGCCGTGAGTGGCGAGTGGCATTCCTTCACCCCGGAAATTGTATTTACCGGCCTCAAGCTTCGAGTGCACGGCAGTGCCAGCCCGCCCATTGAACTCGCCGAGGGACGGATAGCCCTGGATGTGCTGGAATCGCTGCGAACCCGCAGCCCGCGAATATCCAAATTGAGCCTTGATGCGCTGGATTTACACGGCGAGTTGTCCGCCGACGGAAAATTGACCATCGCTGGCCTGGGTGGCGGCGGTGGCGAGTTGACCGAGTGGCTGGAACAACTGCTGCTGAATATCGAAAGTGTCGATCTGGGCAACAATACGCTGATGCTGACTTTGCCCGATGGGCAATTGCGCCTGTTACAACTCGATTTCGCGCTGCGGCGCAATGGCAGTAAGCGTCGTCTTGCCGCAAAAATATTTTCACCCAGCACCGGGGCTATGATATCAGCCCGCGCGGAGGGCATGGGCAACCCCTTGAATGCCGAGGCCTTTGTGGGAGAGCTCTATTTGAATGTTGATATGGCTGATCTCGGTGCATTTCAGCGCTTTTTAAATCAACCATTTCCGGTGGTAGTGGAAGGTGAACTGGATGCCGAAGTCTGGCTGGCCTGGGATAAGGGTGTTGCCACACTGGAGGTCGACCTGGTAGGTCGCGAATTGAACTTCGCTGCCGCCGACCAGTCCTGGGAGTTGCCGGCAGATTGGATTTCAATGCAGGCGAGTCTGGTGGAGCGCGATGACCAGTGGTCTGTGTTTGCCTCGGACTTTCAATTTCGCAAGGGAGACATCCACCTGCGACTGCCCAGGCTACAGTTGGAGAACTGGGGTGATTCGCTGCGCATACGCGCGGCGGATGTACCGATGGCAGCGATAAATGCCCTGCTTGTTGATCTATCAGTTACCCCGGAGGTCATTGCAGATGTGTTCGAAGTGCTGCAGACACGAGGTGAATTGACCGCCCTGCAACTGGATATAGCCGACCTCCGGGTTCCGGGGGAGGATTGGCAACTGGCCGCCAATTTTCGAGGGCTGGAAGTAGATTCCTGGCGGGGCGCGCCGGGTATCACCGCAGCCAAGGGTTTTGTGGAATTGGCTCCCACGGGTGGCTATGTTGTGTTGGATAGCCAGGCATTCTCCATGAATTTTCCCAAGGTGTACAAGCATCCACTGTCTTACCAGGACGTCTTCGGCACCATTAACATTGACTGGAGCGCGGATGCGCTAAATCTATCCAGTGGTTTGATGACTGTTAGCGGTGAGGAGGGGGTGGCGCATGTTTTATTCGGATTGAATATTCCCCTGGTGAAAAACGACGTTGGCCTGGAAATGGATCTGCTGGTTGGACTGGAGGACTTTCACCCGAAATATCGCAGCAAATATCTACCTTATATCTTGAGTGATGCGCTGCTGGATTGGCTGCAACCCAGCATTGGCGAAGGTCGTATAGAGCAGGGCGCATTTCTGTGGAGGGGGAGCCTCAGGCCGAACACACCGGCGCTAAAAACCGTTCAGTTGTTCTTTAATGTTGCCGATGTGCAACTGAATTACCACCCTGATTGGCCGCCGGTCTCCGACCTGTACGGGACGGTATATATCGATGATACCAATGTTAGCGTCTGGGCTGAGCGGGCCAGCTTGTATGATTCAACGGTTAATTATCTCTCTGTTGAAACCTGGTTGAACGCGTCGAAAAAGATGGTGCTGGCCATCGATGGTGCACTGAGCGGCGACGCCGCAGATGGGCTCAGGATTGTGAATAACTCGCCGCTGACTGAGATAGTCGGGCCGGTATTCGCCGATTGGCAAGTTCAGGGGCAATTGCAAACCGAAATGCAGTTGCAATTGGTGCTGGGCGATAGCACACAAAAACCCGATATTCATGTCAAAACGCTCTGGCAGGATATTGACCTGACCATAGAACCCGGAAATATCACCATGCTGGGCGTCGATGGACAGTTGAGCTACAGCAGTGCCCGGGGGTTCACTTCAAAGGATCTCACCGGCGAACTGTGGGGGCGTCCGGTGACAGCCCAGGTGAGACAACGTCAGCTTCCAGGCCCGACCGTGGACGGTGAGCAGAGGGTGGATGGCACTGGGCTTGCAGACTCCGTGCTGGAAGTGGCGGTGGTCACGCGCGTCGATATGGCCGATGTCCGGCAGTGGCTGGATCTGGATATATTGGCGTTTGCTGAGGGTGAGACTGATGCGGATATTCGCATACGAGTGCCGCCGGGCCAGGGAGCGCTTCTCTCCGTACAAAGTAGCCTGCTGGGGGTGGAGCTGAAGTTGCCGGAGCCCTGGGGTAAATCTGCACGGCAGCGCGCGCCGCTGTCTATCGAACTCCCGCTGGGGGGAGACACGTCTCAATTGGAACTCGAGTTGGACTCCGCTCTGCATCTGCATATGCAACTGTCAGAGGGGCGGTTTGCGGGGGCGGCGCTCAGTTTCTATGAACCGCCCAGCCCAGTAGAGGACGGGGCAATCCGGGTCAGCGGGCATACCCCCGTGCTGGATGTAGATCAGTGGCAGGCATTTATCGGCGACTATATCGAGGATGGGGTGTTGGCCGGCGGCGCGGACCTGGTGGTGACTATCGACACGTTGGGCGCTGATACGCTACTGCTCATGGGTCAGGACTTCAGGGATGTGGTCTTCTCACTGGAGGCCGGATCGGGCAAATGGGATATTTCTGCCGAGACCAGTTGGCTGGCCGGGCGCCTGCAAATAGGGGCCGAGGGCGAATCGATGGAGCTTGCAATTCACTCGCTTGATCTGGATAAAATGGACCACTTGAACCTGGCCGGGTTGGATACCGGGGAGCCGCTGAAATTACCCGATATGTCGGTTTCGTTGCAGGGACTGCGTTGGGGCGGCCATTTGCTGGGAGGGTTGGAGTTCACCTTACTCAGTGATGACGACGCGCTGATTGCGGAGAATATCACGGGCAGTGTCGCGGGGCTGGTGATCGATGCCGAGCGGCCGGCACAGTTGCGCTGGCAGCAGGGGCCAACGGAAAACAAAACCAATCTCGAAGCGATATTTGGGTTTCACGATCTGGGTGCGACGCTGGAGCAACTGGGGTACCAGAGAGTTCTGGAAAGTGAAGAGGGGCAGTTCAGTATTGCGCTGGAATGGCCGGGTGGACCACAGAGCTTTAGCTTGCGCGACGCGCAGGGCTCGACCAGGATTGCCATTGGCAAGGGTCAGTTTTTGAGCGCGCCATCCGGCGCTACCGGCGCACTGCGGGTGGTGAGTATATTGAATCTGGCCGAGATCATTAGCCGCCTTAGTCTTTCTCATATGTTTGAGTTGGGCATTCCCTTTTACACCATAGAGGGGGAAATGTTTCTGTTCGACGGTGAGTTCGAGGTGGCGAATATGGAGGTTGAGGGAAGCTCCAGCAGTTTTCAGTTTAGCGGGATAGGCAATGTGGAGTCACATAGCCTGGAGGGGAACTTGGTGGTAACCCTGCCTGTGGCCAACAATTTGCCCTGGGTTGTGGCGCTGGCGGCGGGCCTACCTGTGGCGGCGGGAGTTTTCGTTGTGAGCAAGGTTTTTAAGAAGCAAATGAATCGATTCTCCAGTGGCGTGTACCGCGTTAGTGGCACCTGGGATGACCCCCAGGTCGATTTTGTGCGGATTTTTACCGATACACCGGCGGCGGCGAGTCGTTCGGAACCGGCGGACACGCCCAGTCAGCGGGTGGATTCCAATTCGCCTGTCACAGAGACGGAACTGCCGGCGCCGGCTGAATTGCCCGTTCAGTCGTCTGCAGCGGATCCCTCCTGAAGCGCTCGCAAATACTTGAACAGTTTGCGACTGGCGGCGGGGGCTTTGTTACTCTTTTGTTCCCTTTGGTGCGCCAGGACAAATTGACGAAGTTGCTGTCGATCGGCGAGGGGCCAGCGTGCGAGAACCTGCTCAACACCGTCGGGCCCCTGCGCCAGAATGGAGTCTCTCAGTGTTTCCAGTTCGTGGAAAGCATCATCGGATTCTTGTTTTTGTCGGTACATGGCCTGCAGCGCTCGCTTTATTTTGTCGGCATCGATATCGCGCATCAACTTACCGACGTACTGCATATGTCGCTTGCGGGCGCTGTTAGATTTTATGCGCTGGGTTTCTTTTATGGCGATTACCAGTCTCTCATCATCCAGCGGGATCTTTGCCAGCTGCTTTTCAGTGAGCCGGGTAAGCGATTCTCCAATCTCCTGTAGGGCGATCATCTGACGCTTGACCTCGCTCTTGCTGGGGCCGTCAAACTCCTCGTCGAGATCGGTCGGGTCATGCGTATTATGCATAAAATAAAGTCGCCAAGCCTAAGAATGAGACAAATCCGACGACGTCGGTAACCGTGGTGAGCACGACGCCACCCGCCAGCGCGGGGTCGATATTTACTCGTTTCATCAACAGCGGGAGAGTGGCGCCGGTGAACGCGGCCGTCACCAGATTGATGACCATCGCCGCGGCGAGAATAATTCCGATGTTCCAGTCGTCGAACCACATCGACGCTGCGACGGCGACCACTGCCGCCCACAAGATGCCATTGAGCAACCCGATAGTAAGCTCCCGATTTATCAGCCAGCGTTGGTTATTTTTGCCGACATGCCCCGTGGCGATACCGCGAACCAATATGGTGAGTGTCTGGGTGCCGGCAACGCCTCCCATGGAGGCCACGATGGGCATCAGTACCGCCAATGCGACTACTTTCTCGATGGTGTCCTGAAACAGGTTGATTACCGATGCCGCAATAAATGCGGTGGCCAGGTTAATACCCAGCCAGACGGCTCGTCGGGGGGCGGTGCGGGAAACCGGCGCAAAAGTATCCTCGTCTTCGTCCAGACCCGCCATGGACATAAGCGTGTGGTCAGCGTCTTCGCGTATCACATCGACCACGTCGTCGATGGTAATCCGGCCCAGCAGCTTGCCATTATTGTCCACCACCGGCGCTGAAACCCAGTCATTGCCCTCAAAAAGTCTCGCCACTTCATCATCGGGTAGGTAGGCGGGAATGGGTTCTACATCGGTGAGCATCATTTCCTGCACCGAGGCGGTGGGGTCGGAGACTAACAGGGTTCTAAGCGGTAGCATGCCAATGAACTGATCGTTGCGGTCGACCACGATCAAATTGTCCGTCATCTCGGGTATTTCTTCGTGGCGGCGCAGATACCGCAATACGACGTCCATGGTAAAACGCGCGCGGATGGTAATGGCGTCGGTATTCATCAGGCCGCCGGCTGTGTCATCGGGGTAATTTAGCACCCGCTCCAACCGGGCCCGGTCCTGATGGTCCATGGATTTGAGCACTTCCCGGGTTATTCGGTCAGGGAGCTGTTGCAGTATGTCGGCGACATCGTCATCTTCCAGACCCTCGGTGATCTGAGTGACTTCCGCCGCGTCCATTTCGCTGAGAAACACGGCCTGCAAATCATCACTGAGTTCCCCCAGTATTTCGCCCTCGTGTTCCACTTCAACCAATTGCCAGAGGATATGGCGAAAACGGGGCGGGGACGACTCGAGCAAGTGCGCCACGTCGGCTGCCCGCAGGCCATTGAGCATTCGGCGTGCATCTGTGAATGTGCCGCTGTTCAATGCCCGCGACAGTTCATCGAGTTTTGCCTGGGAATTTGCGTTAGTGTGGGCCATTAGTCGGCTCTACTCGGCTTCGTCGAAACGATTGCCAATGAGTGTAGTCAACGCCTCCAGAGCGGCCTCTTCGTCAGACCCGTCGATATGGAGGTCCAGCACTGTTCCCTTGCCTGCTGCGAGCATCATGATGGACATAATACTCTTGCCATCTACCAGAGCGCCGTCTTTACCCGTTTGGATAACGCTGGAAAAGGCCGCCGCGCAGCCGACAAATTTGGCGGCTGCACGGGCGTGCAGGCCAAGTTTGTTGATAATTTCTACTTGAGTTTCTATCACTGTGTACGCTGCGACTGCAGTTCCCTGTGTCTCAAATGTACCTGGGGAAGTTGATCTCGGTAATGGCAGAACAACCTTTCGGTCAAGTATACTGACCGATGTTGGCCACCGGTACAACCCAGGGCAATCGTCATGTAGCTGCGATTGCTGTCACGGTAGCGAGGTAACCACTTGTCCAGGTAGGCGCTGATGTCCTCCAGGAGCTCCTCGGTCAGAGGCTGCGACTCCAAAAACTCCTTTACCGGTTTATCCAGGCCGCTTAACAGGCGCAGTTCGCTTACCCAATGTGGGTTGGGCAGCATGCGGACATCGAAAACAAGATCGGCGTCACTGGGTACCCCGCGCTTGAAACCAAAGGACTGGAAGAGTACGGACATGGTGCCTGCTGTGCCGCCCAAAAGTCGTTGTTTAATCGTATCGCGCAGGTCATAAATTGTCATTTGACTGGTATCGAGAACCAGTGTGGCGCCACTCGCTATTTGCTCCAGCAGTTCACGTTCTTTCTCTATTGCCTCGGCCAGTGGGGTGAGCTCGTTGCTCAGCGGATGGCGCCGCCGCGTTTCGCTGAACCGTTTGATGAGAGAGGCGTCGTCGGAATCCAGAAATAAAACTCTGCTGGTTACGGATAGTGGCAGGGACTCCATAATGGTGTTGAAGTTTTTGAGATCTTCCCAGGCGTTGCGTGCGTCAATACAGACCGCGGTGCCGCGGAAGTGGCTGAAAGCCGGGCCGCTGGCCTCCTTGACCAGGGCGGGCAGCAGGGACACCGGCAGGTTGTCTATGCAGTAATAGCCCTCGTCTTCCAATTGGTGCAATGCGGTACTCTTACCCGAGCCGGAGCGACCACTGATGATAAGCAACTCCATCGTGTGCTCCTCAGAGTGTCCAGCCGGTGGCGGTGGAGTGGAGTTCCGCGGGATCGGTGGCGGCTCGCAATTGTTGACAAAAGTCTGCCTGGCTGAACAGGCGGGCGATTTCTGCCAGGGTATCGAGGTGCTGTTGTTGTGCCTCTTCCGGCACCAGCAGGACGAACAGCAGGTCCACCGGTTTGCCATCGGGGGCATCAAAATCTATGGGTTTATCCAGGGTAATGAGTGTTCCCATCGTGTGGGTGCAATTACTCACTCTGCAATGGGGAATTGCGATACCGTTACCCAGGCCGGTACTGCCCAGTTTTTCCCTGGCAATCAGGCGTGAAAAAACAAGCTCGTAGGGTAGTGAGAATTGGTCCTCACTAATAATACGGGCAGCGGCTTCGAACAGTCTTTTTTTGCTGACTCCCGGGGCGCGACAGACGGTGCGCCCGGGAGTTAACAGCTCGCTTAAGCGTTGCATGGTAAGAAAGAACTAACGTCCTCTTAATTTTTCCTTGTGCTTGATGAGTTGGCGGTCCAGCTTGTCGGCGAGCGCATCGATAGCGGCGTACATGTCCTCGGACTCAGCTGCGGCAAATATATCAGCACCTGAGATGTGTACAGAAGCCTCAGCCTTCTGCATAAGTTTTTCAACGATGAGTGTTACCTCGGTGTTGGTGATTTGATCAAAGTGTCGTTGTAAGCGTTCAAATTTGTTCTCCACGTAATCCCGCAATGGGGGGGTAACTTCCACATGGTGACCACTAACGTTCAATTGCATAGATAGCTCCTTTTTCATGTGAGATCGGGCGCGCCCGATACCGGGAAACCCGGATTTATTGTGCTCTTATTAGTTAAGTCTAGACTAATCTTTTGCGTTCGTTCGACGGTGGAATGAATAAAATATCGCGATACTTGGCGATAGTCCGTCGCGCCACGTTAATACCCTGCTCCTCCAGTAGTTTTGTGATTTTGTTGTCGCTCAGCGGTTTTCGGGGATTTTCTGCCAGCACCAGCTTTTTAATCAACGCCTTTATTGCCGTTGACGAGCACTCGCCACCCGCAGCGGTGGTTACATGGCTGGAAAAGAAGTACTTCAGCTCAAAAATTCCCCGCGGTGTGTGCATATACTTTTGCGTGGTGACCCGGGAGATGGTGGATTCGTGCATCTCAACCGCATCTGCGATGTCGTGCAGTATCAGGGGCTTCATTGCCTCCTCTCCGTATTCCAGGAATCCGCGCTGATGCTCTACAATTTTTGTGGCGACTTTCATTAACGTTTCATTGCGACTCTGTAGGCTCTTTAGAAACCAGCGGGCTTCCTGCAAGTTCTCGCGTAAAAACGTGTTGTCCGGGCTACTGTCCGCCCTTTTTATCAGATTGGCATAGTCTGTGTTGATTCGCAATTTTGGCGCGATTTCCGCATTGAGTTCGATAACCCAGCGATTGTCTTTTTTATATACATAGACATCGGGGGCGATGTACTGGGTGTCAACTTCCTGTACCGACTGACCGGGATTCGGGTCTAACGACTGAATGAGAGCCATCACTTCTCTAAAATCGTCTTCTGTGAGTTTCGTTCGCCGCAGGATCTGCTGATAATCCCCATTACCCAACTGGCTAATATGGCGGCTCAGTATTTGCTTCGCCTGGTCTAGCCAGGGTGTCTCGGGCGGTAATTGTTGGAGCTGTACCAACAGGCACTCTTGCAAATCCCTGGTGCATACGCCGGCAGGCTCAAATTGTTGCAGGCAATGCAGCACTGCAACGACTTCGTCCAGGTCAATGTCGGCGTCACTGTCGTCACCGAGGATCAGGTACTCGTGGATTTCCTCGACACTGAGATTGAGCCGGCCATTGTTGTCCGTGGCATCGATGATGGCGACCGCGATGGCTTTGTCGACGTCTGACAATCGGGTGAGATTGAGCTGCCACAGCAAAGAGTCCTTTAGGGATTCCGCCACCGAGTTGCGACTTTCAAAATCTGTATCGGTCGCCATAGGCGCGGTATTGGGCGCCGAGGCCGAGGGCAGGGCATCTTCCCAGCGGGTGTCTACCGGTAATTCCTCAGGCAAATTGTGACTCCACTCCTCGCCATCGCTAACCAGCTCGTTTGCCTCGCCTTCCAGACTCTCCAGAGGTCCGTCCTTGCTTACCGAGGAGGTGTTTTCGTCGATAACTTGATCGGCACTGGTGACAGGATTGTCGGTCGCTTGTTCCACACTGTCTTCGGACATTTCCAGTAGTGGGTTGCTTTCCAGGACTTGCTGAATTTCCTGTTGCAGGTCTAGCGTCGAGAGCTGCAGTAATTTGATAGCCTGCTGCAACTGAGGGGTCATCGTCAGTTGCTGGCCAAGTTTCAGTTGGAGCGACTGTTTCATAAATTGATTTGCTACACCTTAAATCCTGCGGCCCCGCCGCGATTTTCCCATGCAATCCATTGTCAGTGTAGTCTTGGGGCAGTCGCTAAGCAACTATATGGCTCGAATATTGCTTGGCTAAGCGACAAGGCATGCTACATGCTGAATTCGTCTCCCAGATATACACGGCGAACTTGCTGATTGGCCAGAATATCTTCGGGCGACCCGGTGGCAATGATATGGCCCTCTCCCACGATATAGGCTGTATCACAGATATCCAGGGTGTCACGGACATTGTGATCGGTAATGAGGACGCCGATACCACGATCGCGTAAATGGGTGATGATGGCCTTGATATCCTTGACCGAAATAGGGTCTACCCCCGCAAAGGGCTCATCCAGTAAGATGAAGTCCGGCTCCGTCGCCAGTGCGCGGGCAATCTCTATGCGTCGTCTCTCCCCCCCGGACAGCGACTGGCCCAGGTTGTTGCGCAGGTGAGTGACGTGAAACTCCTCCAGCAATTGATCACATCGCTCCAGGCGCTGGGCCTTGCTCAGATCCGGTCTGGTCTCAAGGATTGCCAGAATGTTATCGCCGACGGTGAGCTTGCGAAAAATGGAGGCTTCCTGTGGCAGATAACCAATTCCGCGCCGCGCTCTATCGTGCATGGATAGCGCAGTGAGATCGTGTCCATCAATGGCGATGGTGCCCCGGTCGGCCTGCACAATGCCCACGATCATGTAAAAGCAGGTTGTTTTTCCCGCGCCGTTTGGTCCGAGTAAGCCAACGATTTGGCTGCTGCGGATTTCCAGGGATACGTCCTGGACCACCTCTCGGCCTTTGTAGGCCTTGGCCAGATTATTTGCTGTCAGTATTGCCACTGGTATCCTTTTTTTTCTCAAGCATATTCGCCGGAATGACCACTTCTACCCGACTATTTTCCCGGTCTTCGTCCGAACTGGCTTTGACCAGTTGCTGGGAAATAAAGTAGTCAATGGTTTCCCCGGTGACGGTGGAGCCGCCCTGCTCGAGGTGAGCGCCGTCTTTCAAATGTACCCGGTCTTCATTTTTGTAATATTCTATAATGCCAGCCTGGGCACGCATCAACTCCTCGCCGACATTTAGCTGTTGTTGCAGCCTTGCCGGTTTGCCCACGGCAACGATCTTGTCCCCGTCCTCGACAATTCTGAAAATCGTTATTCGATCGGCAAAAATGCGCAAGCTGCCCTGATCCAGCTGGACATTGCCTCGGTAGATAGTGAGACCCCGCTTTTCATCCCGCAGCGCCTGATCTGCAGTGATATGTATGGCCTGGGCCCTGTCCTCTGGAAGCGCGCAGACTAACTGTGTGGCAAGCCCGCACAGGAACGCCAGTATCACGCCGCTAGTGCGTCGCAGGCACATATACGCTCTCCACATTTGGTTTCATTCGAATCTGCTCTGTCATCAGGTTAGCCGTCATGCCGTTTGCGCTAATGGTATTAAGCCCCTGGGTAATTGTTACCAGGACGTTTGAGGTCGCGATTTTCTTGTCCAGATTAATATGCATGGCCTCGGTGTTCAATCGACGCCCATTCTGGTCGTTAACCAGCACGACGTTGCCATCGAGTATCAGTGTCTCGCGATTGTGCAGAAAGCGCCCACGCTCTGAGCTGACCGACCAGGTTTGATCGTTTCCGTCATGGGAGTAAAAGCGCGGCGCAACGATCAGCGAGTGTTTCTCGGACGGAAAATACCTCAGGTCCGAGGCTTCCATTATTTCTGCCAGGGCACCGGATTCATCATAGGTACGGCTACGAGTATTGACCAGGTAGGTCTTGGCCAGGGATAGTTGCCCACTTGACTGGTACAGCTGAGTTATAGCGGAGGGACTCCAGCGGTAGACCAATGCGCCAATCAACGTCGCCAGCAGTAACACGGAGAGATAGAGCCGGGGCATTACTGGTACTCGGCTTCAAGTTTGGACAGTGCCCCCTTGGCGGCCAGAATCAATTCACAGGCCTCGCGCACTGCACCGTCACCTCCGTTCACCGAACTGCACCAGTGCGCCGCTTCGCGCACCGGTGTAGCCGCATTGGCAACGGTTAAACCCAGCCCCGCCGAATTGATAGCGGCTAGGTCCGGAAGATCATCACCCATGTAGGCACAATCGCTCAGCGCAAGCTTGTGTCGTTCGCACAGTTCCGCCAGGGCCTCGCGTTTATCTTCACGGCCCTGGATAACCTCGGAAATACCCAGCTCCGCCGCGCGGCGCGAGACGATGGCAGATTCCCTGCCGGTGATGATGGCAACCGTCACACCCGTCCGCTGCAGTAGTTTGATGCCCAGGCCGTCTTTAATATTGAACGCCTTCAGTTCCTCGCCGCCACTGCCGTAGTAAATCCGCCCATCGGTGAGGACGCCGTCGACGTCCAGCGCGAGTAGCTTGATGGATTGGGCTCTATCTTGGGCGTAGGTCATAATATCCGGATCCCTGTCAGACGATGCCAGCTTTAAGCAGGCTGTTCAGGTGAATAATGCCGGCAATATTGTCACTCTTATCGATAACCACCAGCGTGCTGATCTGGCCTTGCTCCATTATGCGCATAGCTTCGGCGGCGAGCATATTGGGGGCAACGGTTTTGCAGCCTTGATTCATCAACTCAGAAAGAGCGGTGCGCTTGATATCGATATCGGTATCGAGTGCGCGACGCAGGTCACCGTCGGTAAATATACCCGCGAGCCGCCCGTTGTCGTCTACCACGGTAGTCATTCCCAATCCCTTGCTGCTTATTTCCATCAGGGCATCCGACAGTACCGTGGCCAACTCTACCGTGGGTATGTCCGTGCCGCTGTGCATCACATCTTCTACCTTCAACAGTAGCTGTTTCCCCAGGGTGCCGCCCGGATGCGAGAAAGCGAAGTCCTCGGCGGTAAACCCTCTCGCTTCCAGTAGCGCGATTGCCAGTGCATCACCCATAACCAGTGCCGCAGTTGTGCTGGAGGTGGGGGCAAGATCCAGCGGACAGGCTTCCGTTTCTACGCCCGTATCAAGGTGGGCATCGGAGGCGCAGGCCAGTACCGATTGATCGTTCCCGGTCATACTTATCAAGGGCGTACCCAGGCGTTTGAGCAGGGGCAGAAGGTTAACCAATTCGGCCACGGTACCGCTGTTGGACAGCGCGATCACCGTGTCGTTCGTTGTGATCATTCCCATATCCCCATGACTGGCTTCTGCCGGATGCACGAAAAAGGCCGGAGTGCCAGTGCTGGCCAGCGACGCGGCTATCTTGCGGGCGATATGACCGGACTTGCCCATGCCGATGACAACTACGCGGCCCTGGGTTTGCAACAGAATCTCGCAGGCGTTGATGAAACTGGCCCCAATACGAGACTCCAGTGCGGCCACCGCTGCGGATTCCATTCTGATGGTCCGTCGGGCGGAGTCGATAAAGCTGCTGGAGTTGTGCTTATTCATGATCCTCTCTTCGCTAGATGGTCACGTAAAGCCAATAATAATACAGCCCGTATAGCGCGACCAGCAGCGTTCCCATCGAGCGACCCAGGTAGAAATGACCATCGGCAGCGGGCTTTCGTTTGCGGCCGACCTGTATCGCGAAGGCGAGAATGAAAATGAATCCGGTCATTGCTGCGTAGTCACGGGTCAACACCACAGGTTCGAGTATTTGTCCATGAATGAGGCCGGGAATGGACATTACCCCCAGTAAATTAAACAAGTTGGAGCCGATAATATTGCCCAGGGCTATTTCGGTGTGGCCCCGCAGGGCGCTTGCCACCGTGGCGGCCAGTTCTGGCAGGCTGGTGCCCACAGCCACGATAGTCAAGCCGATTACCAGCTGGGAAATTCCCAGCTGCTCGGCGATATCGACTGCTCCCCACACCAGCAGGCGCGAGCTGGCGATGAGCAGGCACAGTCCCACGGCGAAGGTCGCCCACGCGCGCAGAGGCGTCATATGACGTATGGAATCCTCTTCGGCCTCCTCGACCATGATGGAGTCGCGGGACTGGCTGCGCACCATTTGGAACAGAATTACAACTAACGCGCCCATCATCAGCAAGCCGTCAACCCGTGAGATCTCTGAGTCTAAGAGGAGTAAGCCGACACCGAGAGTGACCACGATCAACGCTGTCATTTCTTGCTTCATACAATCGTAGAGCACGCACAGGGGCACCATCAGTATAGTAATTCCCAGCACCAGGCCTGTGTTGGCGATGTTTGAGCCAATCGCATTGCCGACCGCCAATTCACCCGCGTGGGACAGGGAGGCGATGATGGCGACTAAAACTTCGGGTGCAGAAGTGCCTAGGGAAACAATCGTAAGACCGATAAGAATGGGCGACATGCCCATATTTTCTGCTATGGAGGCCGCTCCGGAAACGAAGATATCGGCACTCCAGATGAGTATGATGAAACCGGCCAAAATGGCGACCGAAGCGATCAGCATATACGCAATATTCCTGTTACAGTGTGCATCGCGCAGTAGCTTTGGAACTGGGCTTGCATTGCTGTTGTCATAGGCAGTGGCAGCTGGTTTTGTTAATCAAAGAACCAATCTATCGCCTGCGAGAACCAGATTATACAGGGCAGCGCTGGTCTGGGTACTACAATTTAAAGTTTAAGCCAAGGTTTAGGGAGAGAGGGATGTACGCAGCTACACGTTTTGGGGCTAATATTGGCTGGATATTGGTGACCTGGCTGTTGAGCGTCGGTGCAGTTTCCCAGGTGGTTTCCGCGGATCGGGCGGAGGTACAAACGGCGCACGAGATAGTGCGCTCGGTGACAGAACGGGTCATGGCGGTGGTCGATGAGGCGCCTGATTATGTAGCAGAAGATCCCGACCGCTATTATCGCGCGGTGCACGAAATATTGGATCCCGTGATCGACTTTCGCGGTTTTGCGCGCAGCGTTATGGGTCCATACGGCAGTGGTGATCGCTATCGCTCCCTAAACGAAGAGGGGCGTGTGCAGTTGCGGGCCCAACTGGAACGGTTTACAGAGGTCATCAAGGTTGGCCTGGTGACAACCTACGGCAAAGGCCTGCTGGCATTTAGCGGTTCCAGGATCGAAGTAAGTGATCCATCCGCCGAAGATGCCCAGGCGTCTCGCGTTTCAGTGCGCCAACTTATTTTTAGCGATGCATCGCAACCCTATGTGCTGATGTATCAAATGGGGCTCAATAAGGAAAAGCAGTGGAAACTGCGCAATGTCATCATCGAGAACGTCAATTTGGGGGAAATATACAAGAATCAGTTTCAGGCGGCGGCCCGCAAACACAATGGGAATTTGGACGTTGTTATAGAAACCTGGTCTTCCGCCGAGGAGGAAGGTTGATTATACCGCTGTCATTGTGTTCGCTATCCTCCCCGTTTTCTCCTAAAATGCCGCCCTTTCGAGCCCCACCCGGGGCCGGGTAGAATGCGAGGAACATTGAGAGTGGATGCGGCGCAAGTTAAGGTCCTGCTGGAAGCCCATTTGGAGGGCTGTGACATTACTGTACAGGGCGAGGGCAGTTCATACGATATTGCGGTTGTTGGCAGTATTTTTGCGGGTCTGCGCCCGGTTAAAAAACAACAATTGGTTTATGCCGCGCTCGTTGATCAGATAGCGGACGGGAGCATCCATGCAGTGAACATCGCGACCTATACCCCCGAGGAATGGCAGCTGCGCTGACGGGCGCGAGCGCTTTTGGAGAAACCGTGGAGAAATTAGTAATACAGGGCGGCAAGCAGCTCAACGGTGAGTTGCGTATTTCCGGGGCAAAAAATGCTGCCCTGCCAATTTTGGCGGCAACGTTATTGTCTGATGAACCGGTGACGATCAGGAATGTGCCGCATTTGCACGATATCACCACCATGATCGAGTTACTCGGTTGCATGGGGGTGGAGCTCACCATCGACGAGAAGCTGAGCATAGAGGTGAATGCCAGCACCATTACTGAATACGCAGCACCCTACGAGTTGGTGAAAACCATGCGGGCGTCGATTTTGGTGCTGGGACCCATGTTGGCGCACTTTGGTAAGGCGCACGTATCGTTCCCTGGCGGGTGTGCGATTGGCAGTCGCCCCGTGGACCTGCATTTACGCGGACTGGAAGCGATGGGTGCCATCATCGCCGTTGAGGGGGGTTACATCAATGCCTCCATCGATGGTCGCCTCAAGGGCGCCAAGATATTTATGGAGACCGTTACCGTGGGCGGCACCGAGAATATCATGATGGCGGCGACCCTGGCCGACGGCCAGACTATTATAGAAAATGCCGCCCGGGAACCTGAGGTCGTGGATCTCGCCATGTGCCTGATAGCGATGGGCGCAAAGATCACCGGACACGGTAGCGATACCATTGTCATTGATGGTGTAGAAAGCTTGCACGGCTGCACCTATGATGTCATGCCGGATCGAATCGAAACGGGGACGTATTTGGTCGCGGCGGCGGCGACCCGTGGCAAGATTAAACTGAAAGACACCTGCCCTGAATACCTGGAAGTCGTGTTGCAAAAATTGGAGGAGGCCGGGGCCAATCTGACGGTGGGCAAGGACTGGATTGAACTGGATATGGCGGGCTGCCGTCCTAAATCTGTCAGTATCAAAACGGCCCCCTATCCGGGTTTCCCCACGGATATGCAGGCCCAGTTTACCGCGATGAATGCTATTGCCGATGGCACCGGCCTGGTCACCGAGACCATCTTTGAAAACCGCTTGATCCAGACCCATGAGATGAACCGCATGGGGGCCGACATTACCATTGAGGGCAATACCGCCATAATCGTTGGACAGGAGGGCCTGCAGGGGGCACCTATTATGGCGACCGACTTGCGAGCCTCAGCCAGTCTGGTGATTGCGGGCCTGGTGGCAGATGGCGAAACGCATATCCACAGAATCTATCACATCGATCGTGGATATGAATGTATCGAAGAAAAACTGCAGCTTCTGGGTGCAGACATTCGGCGCCTGCCCGACTAGAGGCACATCAGGATTAAGTTACTATGAACGCACCATTGACGATTGCCCTCACCAAAGGTCGCATACTTAAAGAGACGCTTCCTCTGCTTGCCCAGGCGGGTATTGAACCGTTGGAGGATGTGTTTAGCAGCCGCAAATTAATTTTTGAAACCACGCAGCCTGCGCTTCGGATGATCATCATTCGCGGTACCGATGTGCCGACCTACGTACGTCACGGCGCGGCCGATATTGGCGTGGTTGGCAAAGACGTACTGCTGGAACACGGCGCCGAAGGTCTGTATGAGCCCCTGGATTTAGGCATTGCGCGCTGTCGATTGATGACGGCGGGGCCGGTGGGTTGGCAGGGCGGAGGAGCTCGCATACGAGTTGCCACCAAGTTTGCAAATATCACCAAACGGTATTTTGCCGAGCAGGGGGTGCATGCCGACGTCATTAAATTATACGGCGCGATGGAACTGGCACCTCTGATGAACCTGGCGGATTTGATCGTGGATATCGTGGATACTGGAAATACCCTGCGTGCCAACGGTATGGAACCGCTGGAAGAAATTGCGGCCATCAGCTCACGCCTGATTGTCAACAAAGCCGCCATGCGCTCTCGCTACAGCACCGTTGCGGCTGTCGTTGAGAAGCTGTCGGAAGTGGTTTCACGCGGCTAAATTCCGGGAGTGGTCATGCAGCGATTAGATACAACGGATACAGGATTTCCCGCAAGTCTGGAAAAACTTACCACGTTACAGGACGAACAGAACCGGGATGTGACAGAAACGGTCGCAGCCATTATTGCCGATGTGATCGCCAGGCGAGATCTCGCATTACTCGAGTACACCCGCCGTTTTGATCGTTTATCGGTTAACACCGTGGCCGACCTGGAAATTTCCAATGCGCGCCTGCAGGACGCACTGGCGCGTATTGACCCGGAGCAGCGCGATGCTCTGCGGAGTGCCGCCGCACGTGTGCGCAGTTTTCACGAACATCAAAAGCAACAAAGTTGGCAATACCTTGATTCCAGCGGAAATTTGCTGGGGCAGAGAATCAACGCCATGGCGCGAGTGGGTATTTACGTGCCTGGTGGCAAGGCGAGTTACCCCTCTTCGGTGTTGATGAACGCGCTCCCCGCCAAAGTCGCCGGGGTACAGGAAATCATAATGGTTGTGCCCGCTCCGAATGGGGTGGTGAACGATCTGGTACTGGCCGCGGCTGAAATAGCAGGCGTGGATCGGGTATTTACGGTGGGCGGTGCCCAGGCAGTTGCCGCTCTGGCCTATGGCACCGAGACCATTCCTGCCGTGGATAAAATAGTCGGTCCGGGCAATATTTACGTCGCCACCGCCAAGCGCCAGGTTTTCGGACGGGTGGGTATTGATATGCTCGCAGGACCTTCAGAGATATTGATTATATGCGATGGTGCTACCGATCCAGAGTGGGTGGCTATGGATCTTTTTGCCCAATGTGAACACGACGAAAATGCCCAGGCAATCATGTTGTGTCCCGATGGGGATTACCTGGATGCCGTTGCAGAGTGTATCGGGCGCCTGCTACCGGAGATGGAGCGGGCGGATATTATTCGTACGTCATTGTCCCGACGCGGCGCAATGATAAAAACCCGTGACCTTGAAGAAGCCGTGGCCATCAGTAATCAATTGGCCCCTGAGCATCTGGAATTGTCTGTTGTCGACCCGGAGGCGCTGCTGCCACTGGTGGAGCATGCCGGGGCTATTTTTATGGGTGCCTATACGGCCGAGGTCCTGGGCGATTACTGTGCGGGCCCCAATCACGTACTGCCCACCTCGGGTACCGCCCGTTTTTCGTCTCCGCTGGGAGTATATGACTTCCAAAAACGCAGCTCCATCATCATGTGCAGCAAATCGGGAGTGCGGGAGCTGGGGAAAATTGCCTCAGTGCTTGCCCGGGGGGAGTCGCTGACAGCACATGCCCGCAGTGCGGAAATGCGGCTGGCCGGTGGCGACGAAGAGCCGGGATAGCTGTTCAGAGGCTCCCTAGCTGGCTTGTGATTGGCGCAGGGTACCAATTACCGCCTTCAAATCGATACTCTGTTGGCCGCGCTGGACGGTTATGGCGATGGTATCTCCCGGTCGCAACATGGCGATTCGGTGCATGGTGAGTCGGCCGTCAAGTACCTCTTCATTGTCCAGGTGGGTGATAATATCGCCCATCTCTATGCCGGCTTTTTCAGCGGGACTGCCCTGAGCTACTGCGATGACCATTAGCGCTTGTTCCTGTGGATTGTGGGCGTCGGCCTTTCTCACCGGGTTGACCCTCACCCCCAGCCACCCGCGAATGACTTCACCGTATTGAATTAAATCGTGCATCACGAACAACGCTAAATCCACCGGGATCGCCAGGCTAATGCCGCTCGCGGAATGGGCGTCCGGCCCCTGTGTGCGGGCAGCAAAGGTCAGGGTATTGATACCCAGAAGGTGGCCCTGGGTGTCGATCAACGCACCACCTGAGTTGCCCTGATGAATGGCGGCATCGGTTTGAATGTAATTTTCGTAGGTGCTGGCCTGCAGACCATAACGGCCCAGCGCGGAGACAATGCCCTGGGTGACCGTGTGCCCAAAGCCAAGGGGATTGCCAATGGCCAGGACGATGTCGCCAACGCGCGCTGTATTTGAGTCCCCGGGCTGCATGGCTTGCAGGCCCGGCAGCTCAATTTTCAGCACGGCGAGATCGGAGGCCTCATCGGCGCCCACGGCAACAGCCCGGGCAGATCGTCCGTCGTGTAGTAACACCTGGATGGCATCCGCGCCTGCGATAACGTGATTGTTAGTCAGGATATAACCTTCCTCTGACATGATGACGCCAGAGCCAAGGGAGCGCTCCACCCGCTGGCGCTGGGATTGGGGCGAGGGGAATCTGCGGATGACGCGATCAGTCAGGAGCGGGTTGTGAGTAGCGGTGACCAGCTTGGCGGTATAGATGTTCACCACCGACGGCGAGGCCAGTTTCACCGCTCGGGCATAGCTCGATACTTCGGTGTTATTGCGTGTCAGGGTAGCGCCCGGAGGCAGTACCCACCGATCCAGAATCAGCACCGCGGCCAGTAAACCGGTTATTGCGGGCCAGGTGACAAATTTCACAAGCTTTCTCATGGACGACACATATACCGTTTACCACTGCAGTCGGAAAAGCACCGTCTCCGGTATTCCTTTATCAGTATCGAACCCATCGAGCGCGCCGGGCTTTTCGCTAGGCGCGCTCGGCTTCCTCGATGGCTGGCTCGGCTTGTTGGCGGTCCAGGCCGAAAGATTCGTTCAGCATGCCCTTTTCGTCCGGGGAGGTCTTAGGTGCGTAATCCAGCGGGGGTTGGACATCGGCCATGTGAGCCGGGATTTCCGCTGGGTCGCGATTGCCCTCCAGCCTGGCCATGACCACGGGGGCTTGCCCCTGGCAAAGCTCGGCGGCACCGTTGGCGAGATGGTTGTGGACTTCGCGATAGCTTTCAGTCAGGGAGTTGAGCAGTTTTGCGGTGTCGGTGAAATGTTCGACGACTTCGTCTTCGTAGGCCTTTTTATCTTGCAGAACCTGGTCCAATTGGCGCTCTACCGCGCGGCTTTTCTCGCTCTGAGACGAGGTGCGTCGTCCAATCAGAAGCCCTAGCCCCAAGCCCAGTAGGACCAGAACGCCCCCACCTAGAAATTCAACAAACGCGCTGTCCACTAAAGACCCCTCATAACTATCACTGCGACAAAACCGCAGTATACCTGTAATGTCAACGACTGTAAGGCGAAACTGGATTTTCCCGATCGCCGCATTGGGTGTTCAAGTGCCGGAATGGAGCCAAACCCCGCCCGGGGCGTTGCCAAGAAGTAAACCACTGGTTACAGTGAGCCGATTCGAGAATTTGGGCAATATTCGTTTTGAGAACAACAGGCAATACCCCAATCGAGCGGTATCAAGCAGATTTACAGCGCGAAGACTTTTTGTATGACGCTGCGCAGGAGCACATCGTAGGGCTGCTGCAGGATCTCTACAACCGCTTGCTCGCTCGCGAGCGCACCGCAGGGGCCGGCTGGCGCGGTTTTTTTGGCCGACTGAAGGGCTCCCGGCCCCCGCCGGTGACCGGCTTATACCTGTGGGGAGGGGTGGGCCGGGGCAAAACCTATTTAGTCGATACTTTCTATGAGGCGCTGCCGTTAAAGCGTAAGGAGCGGGTGCATTTTCATCGGTTTATGCAAAGGGTGCATGCCGAGTTAACCGCTCTGGAGGGAGAGAAAAACCCTCTGGAGGCCATTGCCGAACGGCTCGCCAACGATGTGCTAGTGCTCTGTTTTGATGAGTTTTTTGTGACCGATATCGCCGATGCCATGATCCTGGGCGGATTGATGGAGGCCTTGTTCCGGCGCGGCGTCACACTGGTGGCTACCTCCAATATAACGCCCGACAGGCTGTACGAAAATGGCTTGCAGCGCCAGCGATTCCTGCCGGTGATCAGCCTGATTCAAGCGCATACCCAAGTGGTAAACCTGGATGCCGGTATCGACTACCGGCTGCGTGTTTTAGAGCAGGCTGAGCTATTTCACTATCCCCTGGATGAGGCGGCAGACCAGAGTTTGCGGGCGAGCTTCGAAAGACTGGCGCCGGAATCGGGAAAGCACTGGGAGCGGATTGAAATCAATGGCCGATACCTGACTTCCCGGTGTGTTGCGGATGATGTTATCTGGTTTGATTTTGCCGAGCTTTGCGACGGGCCGCGCTCCCAAAATGACTATATCGAGCTCGCGCGTATCTATCATGCCGTGTTGATCTCCGGGGTGCCCGCCATGGGCGTGGACACGGATGACCAGGCCCGGCGGTTTATTAATCTGGTAGATGAGTTTTATGACCGCAATGTCAAATTGGTGCTGGCGGCAGAAAATCCGCTGCTTGAAATGTACAGCGGAGGCCGGCTGGAGTTTGAGTTTCAGCGCACGATTTCCCGACTTCAGGAGATGCAATCGCACGAATATCTGGCGCGGGAACACAGGCCTTGAGCGCCGTAATAGCTAATTTGGGGCCCAGCGCCATCCGCACGATTACCAATTCGCCTAAGTTGTGGATATTCTTAAATTTTTACTTGATATACCGCATTCTATTGATTAGTATTCGCGCTCTCGAAATTGGAGCCTTTCAAGAGGCGGATGTTGATGAAAACTTATAGTGCCAAAGCAGAAGATATCAACCACGACTGGTTCGTGGTGGACGCCTCTGATAAGACCCTGGGCCGCCTGGCCACTGAGATTGCGCATCGGTTGCGCGGCAAGCACAAGGCCGAATATACCCCCCATGTCGATACCGGCGATTATATCGTGGTCATCAATGCGGAGAAAATCAAGGTGACCGGCGCCAAGGCAAAGGACAAAATGTACCATCGGTACACGGGTTACATCGGCGCCCTGAAATCAATCTCTTTCGAGCAGTTGATTGAAAAGGCACCTGAGCGCGTCCTGCAGAGCGCCGTTAAAGGCATGCTGCCCCGCAATCCGCTAGGTCGAGCTATGTTTAAGAAACTTAAAGTGTACGCCGGTGGCGAGCACCCACATGCCGCCCAGCAGCCCCAAGTACTGAACGTTTAACGGATATTATTTATGTCAGCTACCCAATATTACGGAACAGGTCGTCGTAAGACCTCAACCGCGCGTGTTTATCTTACCAGTGGCGACGGCAAAATCACTGTCAACCGCAGCCCCCTGGATCAGTATTTCGGTCGTGAAGTGGCTCGCATGATTGTGCGACAGCCCTTGGAACTTGTTGAGTTGAAAGACAAATTTGACATCAGCATCACTGTTGCAGGCGGCGGAAGCTTTGGCCAGGCCGGTGCAATACGCCACGGCATCACCCGTGCCCTGATGCAATATGATGAATCACTGCGGCCCTCTTTGCGCAAAGCGGGCTATGTTACCCGCGATTCCCGCGAAGTTGAGCGCAAGAAAGTGGGCCTGCGCAAGGCTCGCAAGAAGCCACAGTTCTCCAAGCGCTAAACCAGGTAACGAGTTGAGAGAAAACTGGGAGATTTTCGCAGTTACTTGCTCTGGCTCAACCTATAAAAACGTTCGGATTTGCTTGCAGACCGAACGTTTTTTTTGCCTCTTAAACCGGGGGGCAGATTCACTGAAATGTCAGTGATATCAATGCGTTTTCCTTGTAACGACGAGGCATTATCATTACTATTTGCACGGATTTGTAAACTGCTACCGCGGTGGCATCCATGCGGTTTAGGGAAGATCTGTAATCGGGGGATATAACATGAGTGGCGATGGTGTAAATAAGGCCAGGAGACGTTTCCTGACTGCGGCTACTAGCGTGGTAGGGGCGGCTGGCGCGGTGGGTATCGCCGTTCCTTTTGTGGGTTCATGGAACCCCTCGGCGAAGGCCAAGGCAGCGGGGGCGCCGGTAAAGGCCGATATTAGCAAGCTGGAGCCTGGCCAGATGGTCATCGTGGAATGGCGCGGCATGCCGGTGTATGTGGTGAATCGCACCGAGGCTATGCTGGCCGAACTGCCCGCACTGAACGACAGTTTGAAGGACCCCGAATCCCTGACTGCCAAGCAACCGGATTACATTCAGGGCATTGATCGCTCCATTCGGCCCAACCTGCTGGTTATTCTCGGCCTTTGTACGCACCTGGGCTGCGCGCCCAAATTTCGTCCCGAAGTGGGGGGCGAGCTCAGTACCGCTGACGATGTATGGCGGGGCGGCTTCTTCTGCCCCTGTCACGGTTCCAAATTTGATTTGTCCGGACGCGTGTACGCCGACGTGCCGGCACCTACCAATCTGGAAGTGCCTCCCCATTCCTACGAGGGGAACGATATTCTGGTAGTTGGCGTGGATTCGGAGGCCTCATGATAACAAACATGCTTGTTGGACTACGCGATTGGGTTGACGCTAGATTGCCTATCGTACGCGCATGGGATACCCATATGGGTAAATACTATGCGCCTAAAAACTTTAACTTCTGGTATTTCTTCGGCGTGTTGGCGCTGCTCATTCTGGTCAACCAACTATTGACCGGCATCTGGCTGACCATGAGTTTCGATCCCAGTGCCGAGGGCGCTTTTGCCTCGGTTGAGTACATCATGCGGGATGTCAACTACGGCTGGATTATCCGCTACATGCACTCCACCGGCGCATCCGCCTTCTTTATCGTCATCTACCTGCACATGTTCCGCGCCTTGTTGTACGGATCGTACAAAAAGCCCAGGGAATTGATCTGGATTTTTGGCATGCTCATATTCGTGGTGCTGATGGCCGAGGCCTTCGTGGGCTATGTGTTGCCCTGGGGGCAAATGTCCTACTGGGGCGCTCAGGTGATTATCTCCCTGTTTGGCGCGATTCCGGTGGTGGGTGACGATCTGGTGACCTGGATTCGCGGCGACTACCTCATCTCCGGCGTTACCTTAAACCGTTTCTTCGCTCTGCATGTGGCAGCCCTGCCTATTGTTTTGCTGGCCCTAGTGGTTCTGCATCTGCTGGCCCTGCACGAGGTGGGCTCCAATAACCCGGACGGGGTCGATATCAAGAAACACAAGGACGAGAATGGCGTACCGCTGGACGGCATTGCGTTCCACCCCTACTACACAGTGCATGACCTGCAGGCGATTGGCGTATTCCTGTTCGTATTTTGTTTTATTATCTTCTTCATGCCGGAAATGGGTGGCTATTTCCTCGAATATCCAAATTTTGAGGAGGCCAATTCGCTGAAAACGCCCGAGCATATTGCCCCCACCTGGTATTTCACCCCGTTTTATTCCGTGCTCAGAGCGGTTCCCGACAAGTTTTGGGGGTTCATAGCCTTTGCGGCCTCGGTGGCGATTCCCTTTATGTTGCCGTGGCTGGATCGCAGTCCGGTTAATTCCTGGCGTTACCGGGGCAATATCACCAAGGTCATGCTGGTATTGTTTGTCGCCTCGTTTCTTATCCTGGGTGTACTGGGTGTGAAGGCGCCGACCGAAGACCGCACATTATTGGCGCGTATCTGCTCCATCTTCTATTTTGGCTTCTTCCTGTTGATGCCGATTTGGACGGCCATGGACAAAACCAAGCCCGTACCGGAGCGAACCACTGACGATGGCGGCATCGGCTTCTGGGGTAGTTTGGGAGGCCTTGCGCTGATTCTGATACTCACGTTCCTGCCGCTGAAAGCCGCGGGTTCAGAAGGGGGCCACAACTGCGGCAGCTTGGCCTGCGACGACATAGTGGTAGATCCACTGGACAAGCCCTCTTTGCAACGTGGCGCACAGACCTATATGAACTACTGCATGGGCTGCCATTCATTACAGTACGCGCGCTACAATCGCGTGGCGAAAGACCTGGGTATTCCCGAGGACTTGTACAAGGCCAATTTGAAGTTCGACTCCGACCAGAAAATTGGCGCCCTGATGGAAAACGCCATGGACGACAAGCTCGCCAAGATTTGGTTTGGTTCAGCGCCACCGGACTTGACCCTGGTCAGTCGTGCTCGCCACCCGGAATGGCTGTACACCTACCTGCGTAATTTTTACCGGGATGACAGCCGCCCGTACGGGGTCAACAACCGGGTATTTAAGGATGTTGGGATGCCCCATGTGCTGCTGGAATTGCAGGGCATGCAGGAATGTGCGATGGGGCCGGTAACAGCACCCAACGGCGGTGTGAAGCGAGATCCCCTCACCGGTGAAGATATTCTCGAAGAGCCCTGTGGTGAGTTCACTCTTGCCCAGGCGGGGACTATGAATGCCGCAGAGTACGACGTGGCAATGTATGACCTGGTAAATTATTTGGCTTACATGGCCGAGCCTATGGCTGCAGAACGCAGGCATCTGGGGGTCTATGTGCTGTTGTTTATCACCCTGTTTTTCGTCTTTGCCTGGTTGTTGAACCGGGAGTATTGGAAAGACGTGCACTGATCGCACGCCTTTTGTCGTGGCGGTGTGGCGGTGGCCACGCCGCAACAGAATGTTTTTTGTAAGTAAATGAATACTAATCGAGGAATCCCCATGGGCGTTGTGGCAAAGCGGTCTTCAATGACCTTTTATTCCGACAATTACAGTCACTACAGTCATCGCGTGCGTATTGTTCTCGCGGAGAAAGGTGTAACGGTGGAGATGATCGAAGCCGATCCGGCCCATCCAACTTCTGAACTGTCGGAAATAAACCCCTACAATACTTTGCCAACCATGGTTGATCGCGAATTGGTGCTGTATGAATCTAAAATTATGATGGAGTATCTGGACGAGCGTTTTCCGCATCCGCCACTGCTCCCGGTTTATCCTGTTGCTCGGGCCGAAAGTCGCCTTATCATGCATCGCATCGAGAAGGACTGGTGCGGTCTGGTCGATTCCATTTTGACTTCCCGCAGCGACAATGTTGTCCGCAAGAACACTAAGGAACTGCGCGAGAGCATCTTGGGTATCGCACCAATATTTGCCGAGCGGCCCTATTTTATGAGCGATGAATTCACCCTGGTAGATTGTTGTATCGCACCGGTGCTATGGCGGCTGCCCTCGCTGGGTATCGATATTCGCCCCAGTAAACAGTCCAAGCCCCTGCTGGCATACATGGACGCGTTGTTCGATCGCGAGTCCTTCCAGGAAAGCTTGACTGACCAAGAGCGTGAGATGCGTTCATAAAGTGACACCCAGTCGCCCCTATATAATGCGTGCGCTCTATGAGTGGATTGTAGACAACGACTGCACGCCCTATCTGTTGGTGGACGCGGGCATTAGCGATGTCATGGTGCCTCAGCAATACGTCAAAGACGGCCAGATCGTGCTCAATATCTCTGCAGGAGCGGTCATGGATCTTAATATTTCCAACGATGCGGTGATGTTCAACGGCCGCTTTGGCGGTGTTGCCACCGATATCTTTGTGCCGGTTGGCGCGGTGATGGGAATCTATGCGCGGGAGAATGGCCAGGGCATGGTGTTTGAATCGGAAGAGGCTGGTGATCAGCCGCCGCCAGATACTATTCCACCATCCTCCGGCAAGCCGGACAAGCGCCCCTCGTTGAAGATCGTTCGCTAGGCGCTCTCCAGCGCGTAAGCTGATGGGGCCTCATATCGCCTGCACCCCGCGGAAGATCCTCGCCTAGTCAATAATCTCGAACAACTGCACGACCCGCTGTACACCCGATATTCCCGATGCTGAGTCGGTAATTCTGTCCGCCTCCGCTTTGGTAGCCAGGCCCATCAAATAGACCACGCCATTTTCAGTGACCACCTTGACTCGGCCGCCCTCGATCCTGGAGTCGCCCAACAGCCAGGATTTCACTTTAGTGGTAATCCAGGTATCGCTGGTACGGGTCATGGCCGAACTGGGGGCCGACACCTCTAGCTCGTTGTATATGCGGCGTACGTTTCGCACATCGCGAACAACCTGAGTTGCCCTGGCTTTGAGTGCTTCGCTCTGGACCTGGCCTGCAATCAATACATAGCCGTTATAGGAGATAACGACCAGATGGGCGTCACTGAAGGCATCATCCACCGAATGAATATTGACAACTGACTTGGTTTCGATGCTCTCATCTTCGATCTGCTGCCCCAGGGTGCGTTCACCTGGGTCGTCGGCGATGGAGTCTGACTGCAGGGTCGCCAAAATGTTGCCACAGCCGTTGAGGCCGATGGTGGCAAGGAGTAAAAGAAGAACCGATATTCTTTTCATTCGCTAATCTCGCCTGTAGCTATCAAACAGTGATCGATCGATCAATTCACAGAGCGTGTGAATGACCATGGTTTGTATTTCTATTACCGTCGGACTCCGGGGCGCGTTCACTTGCAGTTCCACGTCTTCGGATCTAACGAGCGTACTGAGTTCTCCACTCTCGCGATTGGACAGCGCAATAACCCCCATGTTTCGTTCGTGGGCGGCCTGCACCGCCCGAATCAGGTTGTTGTGCCCGTCCCCACTGGAAATACACAACAGGATATCGCCGGGTTGGCCCAGGGCCCTCACCTGGCGGGAAAATATATCGTTGATACCGCTGGTGGTGGCGATTGCCGTCAAGCTGGGAGCATCACTTGCCAGGGATATAGCCGGTAGAGCGGGGCGTTCATTCTCGAGACGGTTTAACAGCGTGCTCGAAAACAATTGGGCCAATGCGGCATCGGGCCCGTTGCCGCAAGCCAGTATTTTGCCATCCGCCAGCAGGGCGCCGGTCATCATATTGGTACTTTGCTCAATTGGGGCTGCAAGCACGTCGACCGAAACGGTGATAGTTTCGATACTGGCTTGAAAGTTCTGTGCAATTATTTGGTAGAAATCCATTATTGATTGTCCGTGTGAGCCGAGTTTCCCATCTGTCGAGTTTATGCGGTAAAAGCGGAGCGTATCCAGCGCGCCTCTGCACCCGGTTTGGCTTGTCGCGGGTCGAAGGCGATAACGTCAAATCGACAGGGTAAGTTCGCCCATTGCCTATTGCGTTGAAGAAACACTTGCGCCGTGCGCAGGATGCGTCGCTGTTTGCGCCTGTCCACCGAGGCGGCCGCCGATAAGAAGTGGGGGTTGCTTCGGGCCCGCACTTCCAGAAAAACCAGATAGCGTCCATCGCGTGCAATAATATCTATTTCACCTGTTTTAGCCGAAAAATTGCGCGCCAGGACACGCAGGCCCTGTTCACATATCAGTTCTACAGCCCTGTCCTCGTAACGCTCCCCTGATGTCCTCATGTGAACCCGACCAAAGGGTGCCATTGTAATCTACTGTTCACGCAGCTCGCTTCCATCAAATGTGGCGGCCCGCAGTTCACGTTGGATATGCAATTGTGGCGTCAGGCTCAACAGTCCGGTATTTCCCTGTATCAACATGTCCTCGCCCGCTTGCAGTTGGGCAAATCTAGTTTGGAGCAAAAAGGCGTCGGCCCCCAGGGCATTGAGACGGGTATAGGGGTTGATGCCGGTTCCTCCAGCCGCAATCGCCACCCTTGCCGCGGGGTTTGCCCCAAGCAGCCAGGGGGTTTCCACCAGATGGATACCACTTAAATCCAGATCGCGCGCATCTGGAATGCCGCGATAGATATTGGATGTGGCGAAAACTGGCAGGTCGGCAGCGTAGTGGTAGGCCAACAGGGGTTTCAGGGAACGCGCCTCTGAACCACTTTTACTCAGCAGAAAGACTACATCGATGTCCACCCGTCGCCTGGCGGTAAATTCCACGTTGGTGGCGAGCATACTGCGCACTTCCCTTGCCCGCTGTTCGCTGGCGGGTAAATTCAATGCGGTGCTCATGGCGCTGGAGTAATTTTCCCGGCTGCTGTAGGTCGCTGTGGCTGATATCGTTCCTCCCAGGGACTGCCATTGCCCCCGCAGTGCCTGTTCCATCTTGTCCCCCCACTCACCGGCGGGACGTACTAGCAGCGCTTTTCGGGTGCCGCGGCCGAATGCGAGTGTCGCAATTTGACCCGCCTCGTCTTCCGGCGCCAGGGCGAGTTGTACCAGGGCCGTTTTACCCGGAGGCAGTGGCCGATCAATACGATTAAGCGCCAGCACCGGTACGGGTCGTTCGGGCAGCTTCCCCAGTTCTTCCACCGCCTGTTTGCTGAGCGGGCCTATCACGAATTCGGCGCCGCCGGCCACAGCGTCGTAGTAAGCCTCGCTGGCCGAGTTATAGGCCAGCACATCCAGGACTTCTATCTCAAAATTGTAATCCTCGGCGGCCCTTGTGGCGTAGTAGTTTGCCAAATAGCCGTCTCTGACAGCTTGCGCTGCCGGTGCCAGGCGGCCAGTGAGGGGGAGTAGCAGGGTCACTTTTTTTGGTGTTGGATTATCCTTCAGCAGGTAGCTCATACCGCCGGGCAATTTGTCGGCAGCGGGGTGTACAGGGTGGTTGCCAAGCCATTGTCGCAATGCGTGTGTTCGATCGAAATTGGTGTTTACAGCGAGGCAAATTTGAGCGAGTTCCAGCCACCCCAGCCACTGCTGATTGCCAGCGGCATTGATTGCCGAGTTCAGCTGTGTGGGTTTTGCCCGTAGCAGGTCTCGCCATATTGCGCGCCTGAGAGATTCGAACTCGATTCCTTCGCGGGTTTGTTGCAGTAACTGATCACCCAGTTGCGCGCCGCGCAGATAATGCCCGGCCAGGCTGTTCATGGAGCGTTGAGTGCTCACCATTTTGTGCCGCAATAGCGGGTGGCTAGTGGCGGAGGTGAGTTCTCCCAGGCGTTGTAGGGCACTGGATTGATCGCCGCGAATGTAGAGTATGCGAACCTGTAAGTAGGCGAGATACTGGTCGTCGGTAACGGATGTCTGCGCGCTGGGAATAGTGGCCAGCACGGCCTCGGCTGCCATCCAATCGAAATTCAGGATGGCTTGTTCGGCGCGACTAAATTGGGTGGAAAATGCACTGGGGGGTAGTTCGCCCGATGAAGTTTGCGGCAACGTTTCCCGTGGTATTTCCAGGGTCTGGGGTGGGGCTTGTTCCGTCTTCTGCCTGCCGGGAGTTCCGCAGCCATTGAGCAGCACACAGGCGACCAGGACTGCCATAGCGGCGCGACAGTCCAGGGGGGGCGCCAACGCCCGGCTGTGGGTTAATAAAACTCTCATGCTATTATTTTCTGGTAGCCCATATTATTCAGGTCATAAGGAGATGTTGTGGAATCCGGACTTTATGTTGTCGCGACCCCGATTGGTAACCTGGGCGATATGTCACATCGTGCGGTGGCAGTGTTACGCGGTGCTGACCTTATAGCGGCTGAGGATACAAGACACAGCCAGCGACTGCTACAGCATTTTTCCATAAACACGCCAACCTTGGCCTATCACGAACATAGTGGCACTGCGGCGCCGCAGAAAATTACCGGTTGCCTGGCGGGCGGAGGCGCTGTGGCACTGGTTTCGGATGCAGGCACACCGTTGATATCTGATCCGGGTTACCGCCTGGTAAGACAGGTGCAGGACCTGGGCTATACCGTGTTCCCGGTTCCCGGTGCCTGTGCGGCGATAGCGGCGTTGAGTGTGTCGGGGCTGGCCACAGACCGGTTTTTATTTGAAGGTTTTTTACCGGCAAAGGCCGGAACTCGGGCGAACCGCCTGAAAGTGCTTGCCAACGAGTCGGCGACATTGATTTTCTACGAAGCTCCCCATCGTGTCCAGGATTGCTTGAATACCATGCTGGGCGTATTTGGCGCCGACCGGGAAGCGGTGTTAGCCCGCGAAATTACCAAGACGTTTGAAACCATACATAGGGGCAGTTTGGCGGAGCTGCTCGCCTTTGTGTCGTCGGACAAAAATCAACAGCGCGGGGAAATCGTCCTGCTGGTGGCGGGTCATAGGAATCGGGATAGCGAGTTGGACGAATACGCCAGCACACTGTTGCAGCGGCTGGCCAAGGAATTGCCCGCCAAGCGGGCCGCGGCAGTGGTGGCCGATATCACGGGCTTGCGTAAGAAGTTACTGTATCAGTATTTACTGGATACGAAAGAAGACTGATCGAATCCAATGAGCAAGGGTGGTTGCACTGTCTAAACGTTTGCGGTCGGTTGATTTTTGTACGCAAGGGGTCTGTGCCAATTTTTTTCGCCGAAATCTGCCACCTGCGCGGATTCAGTCTTGCCCAAGCGCTCGGCTAAGGGTAGTCTGGGCGCGGAGTTGGTCAGGCGATCGCTGTGTGGTGTGAATCACGCGGAGGAAAGTCCGGGCTCCACAGGGCAGAGTGCCAGGTAACACCTGGGGGGCGTGAGCCTACGGAAAGTGCAACAGAAAGTGTACCGCCAGCACACGCAAGTGGACTGGTAAGGGTGAAAAGGTGCGGTAAGAGCGCACCGCGCGTCTGGTAACAGACGTGGCGATGGTAAACCCCACTCGGAGCAAGACCAAATAGGAATCCTGAGCTGCGGCCCGCAGTGGATTCGGGTAGGTCGCTACAGGCAGGCGGTGACGCCGGTCGCAGATGAATGATCGTCCACGACAGAACCCGGCTTATCGACCGACTCCGTTTTATAGCTTTTTCTGCTAAAAAAATTGTTCCTGAGCACACAAATAAACTGAAAGTTAATGTATTCCATTAACTTGTGATCTTACTGGTCTGTTTTGGGTCATTTTTTTCGCTTCCCAGGTGAGAAATCCTTGCCCAATTTATTCGAAAGTCGCTCTAATTAGCTGAATTTACAACGTTTTTTCTAATATCCGCCTTGACAGTCTCTCCACTCCAGACCTATAGTGTCGAAAAGTGGAAATAAGTGGGTATATTTGGCTTTTTGTGGGTTAGAGAGTCAATTGAGTGGGGGAATCTGGCGTGTTTCGAGGTGTGCAACTCATCAACATGGATGCGAAGGGGCGGCTGGCTATGCCAGCGCGTCAGCGCGAGCCGTTGTTGAGCCTGTGCGGCGGCCAAATCGTTGTCACCATCGACACCCAGGCAGCCTGTCTCGCCATTTACCCATTGCCCGAGTGGGAGAGGATTGAGCGGGAAGTACAGGCGCTGCCAGCCTTGAACCCAGCGGTGAAGCGTTTCCAGCGCCTGCTCCTGGGTTACGCAGCAGACCTGGTGTTGGACGGCAGTGGACGTATGTTGTTGCCCGCGTCACTCCGGGAATATGCCCAGCTTGATAAGAAGTTGGTTCTGGTGGGGCTGGGCAACAAGCTGGAATTGTGGTCGGAGGCCCTGTGGTCGGCTGAAAAAGAGCAGGCTCTTCTGGACTCGGGCCCTGGGGCCGAGTTACCTGAAGAATTGATGTCACTAACCCTGTAGGTGAGTCGGATGCACCAAGCGGTTTTGTTGCAAGAGGCGGTTGAGGCTCTGGTGACCACAGCTAGCGGTTTTTACGTGGATGGAACATTTGGTCGCGGCGGGCACAGTGCGGCAGTGCTGGATTTGCTCGATGGGGATGGGCATTTACTGGCGGTGGATAAAGACCTCGCTGCATGCGCTGTAGCAGAGCAATGGACTTCGAGCGAACCCCGTTTTGATTTTTTTCATGGGTCTTTCGCTCAGCTTCCCCATCAACTGCGTGGGATGGGGATCGACGCAGTTGATGGCATTTTATTGGATCTCGGGGTCTCCAGCCCGCAGCTGGATGACAGCGAACGTGGCTTCAGTTTCAGCCACGATGGCCCGCTGGATATGCGGATGGATGTCAGCAGAGGGGATACTGCTGCCCAGTGGTTGTCCCGAGCTTCCGTTGAGGATATTTCCAGGGTGCTCAGGGACTACGGTGAAGAGCGATTTGCCAGGCGAATCGCAGCTGCAATCGTCACTGCCAGGGAAGCGGAACCAATTAACACAACGGCAAGGCTGGCGAAGATAGTGAGCGAAGCGAATCCCAAGTGGGAAAAGCGCAAGCACCCAGCCACCCGGTCTTTTCAGGCTATACGCATTCAGATCAACCGTGAATTGGAAGACCTCAAAGATTTGTTGGCCGCCGCTATCGATCTGCTGCGAGTGGGTGGCAGGCTGGTGGTGATCAGCTTTCACTCGCTGGAGGACCGGCTGGTCAAGCGCTATATGCGGGATATGGCAAGGGGCGACAAGGTCCCAAAGGGTGTCCCTCTGCGGGACTCTCAGCTCAATCGTCGAATGAAAATCGTGGGCAAAGCGGTGCGCGCCAGCGCCGACGAAGTGTCGGCAAATGTACGCGCAAGAAGTGCTGTGATGCGAGTGGCAGAGAAAATATGCTGATGGAACGCCGGGTGAAAAAAAGTGACTAAAGTCAGGAGGGTGTCGACTGGCAAAGCTTCATCCGCCGGCGCCAGCTCGAAGCTTGTGTGGGCCAATGCCGGGGTTTTGTGCGCAATAATGGCGTGTGCTTTCAGCGTTATCCAGACCTCCCACGCCTGTCGACAACTGTATGCACAACTTCAGATTCTGGAGGCCGCACAGTGGTATATGCAGGAAGATTTTGGCCGTCTTCTACTGGAGCAAAGTACCTGGGCTTCGCATTATCGGGTCGAGCAGGTGGCCACGCGCGATTTGGGGATGCGTCCGCCTACCATCGCGGACCTGAGGGTATTCGCCCCATGAGGCACCGAGTTAAGCCAGTCGCTCCGTGGCGCTTCTATGTGGTACTTCTTGCACTGTGCTCAATGCTTGCACTGCTGGTAGGCAGGGTGTTGTCGCTGCAGGTACTGGACACCGACAGGGGTTACCGGTTTCTTCAGGGTCAGGGGGAGATGCGCTCAGTGCGCACGGTGGAAATCCCCGCTTACCGCGGCATGATTTCGGATCGCAGAGGGGAGCCGTTGGCGGTCAGCACGCCGGTTGTTTCTATCTGGGCGAATCCGAAAATCCTGCAAGGCTCAAGCCAGTTACCCCAGCTCGCTGAAGCGCTGGGCATGCCACTGGAAACGCTCACGTCCAAGTTGTCTCGTTATCAGGGCAAGCAGTTTATGTATCTGCAGCGTCATTGGGTGCCCGCCGAGGCCAGGAAGGTATTGGAGCAGCGTATCAAGGGAGTGTATGGCGAGCGCGAGTACAGGCGCTTTTATCCTGCGGGAGAGGTTGCTGCTCATCTGGTGGGCTTTACCAATGTGGATGATGCCGGTATTGGCGGTCTTGAACTCGCCTATAACGAGTGGCTTACCGGCGTATCAGGCAAGAAAAAAATCATCAAGGATCTGCATGGTGATGTGGTACGCGATATTGGTGTGCTGCAGGAAGCGCGTCCCGGAAATGACCTGATTTTAAGTATTGACCTGCGTCTGCAGTATCTTGCCCACCGGGAACTGCAAAAAGCGGTGGCACTAAATGGCGCTTCCTCTGGCTCGATTGTTACCCTGGATGCCAGAACAGGCGAAGTTCTGGCGATGGTTAACTACCCGGTTTATAACCCCAATAGCCGAAAAAATATGCGGCCCGCCAATATGCGCAATCGCGCGATGACGGACGTCTATGAACCTGGCTCTGTCATGAAAGCCCTCACCCTCGTCGCCGCTCTGGAAAGTGGTGATTACACGCTCGATACGATAATTGACACGACGCCGGGGCGAATTCGAGTGGGGCGAAAGGTACTGGTGGACCCACGCAATTACGGGAAAATAAGCCTCTCCCGAGTGGTGGAGAAGTCAAGCCAGGTTGGTATTACCAAAATTGCCCTGGATATCGGTCACGAACCCATCTGGAACGTGTTCAACCGGTTTGGCCTGGGGCAGCCTCCCGGCACGGGATTTCCCGGGGAGAGCGGCGGGATATTGCCCAATCGACCCAAGTGGCACGCCATCGAGAAAGTCACATTGGCTTTTGGTTATGGCCTGACTGCAACGCCCCTGCAACTTGCCCACGCGTTCAGCATTTTAGCCAATCAAGGAGCAAGTCAACCGGTTTCCCTGCTCGCGCTGGAGGGTGATCTGCCCCCGGGAGATCCCGTAATTACAGCGGCAACGGCTGAAAAAGTACTGCGAGTCCTGCATCGGGTGACTGGGGAAAACGGCACTGCCAGAAAGGCCCGTGTGCCGGGTTACCGGGTGGGTGGCAAGACAGGCACTGTGCATAAGGTAGGCCCTGGTGGCTATATCGACGATCAATACGTGGCGCTCTTCGCCGGTGTGGCCCCTATCGATGACCCCAGGATAGTCGTGGTCGTGGTCATTAATGAGCCCAAGGGTGAGCTCCACGGCGGCGGTTCTGTTGCCGCGCCCATTTTTTCCCGGGTAGTGGAAGGGGCTTTGCGCCTGCTTAATGTTCCACCCACCGAGGCTGAGATGGTTGTTATGTCCGCGCCATTACGCAAGCGGGGGGCGGTCTAGTGCAAATGGCGGCTTCGATGGCATTGTCCGAATTGCTTAGCGTGGCCGGTAGAGCGATGGATCCCGAGGTGATGATTAGCGGTGTTCAAATTGATAGCAGGCAGGTGCGCGCCGGCGATCTGTTTATGGCGGTTCCGGGCCTGCGCCACGATGGCCGGCAATTTATAGAGCAGGCGGTTGCCAACGGGGCCGTGGCGGTAGTCGCCGAGCCTCCGGTGGCGGGTTTTGTCGATGAAATTTCTGTACCGCTGATAGAGCGGGCGGAATTACAACAGGAAACTGGCGTCATCGCGGCCAAGTTTTTTGGCCATCCCAGTCGGGCATTACACATGGTCGGCGTGACGGGCACCAACGGCAAAACGACGACTTGCTGGCTCACCGCGCAGTTGACCCGATTGATGGGCAAGAGCAGTGGCGTCATCGGAACCCTGGGTGCTTCGCTGGGCGATGGTATTGCAGAGGCTGCCAATACCACCCCCGATGCGGTTTCTTTACAACAGCAGTTGGCAAAATGGCGGGATAAGGGCGTATTTTCTGTCGGCATGGAGGTCTCTTCCCATGCCCTGGTGCAGGGACGAGTAAACGGCGTAGTGTTTGAAACTGCGGTGTTTACCAATCTCTCTCGCGATCATCTGGATTACCACGGCAGCATGGCGGACTATGGCCGGGCAAAAACTCAGCTGTTCATGACTGAAGATCTTCGCCATGCCATCGTTAATCTGGATGACGGTTACGCCGGCGAACTGTTGTCGGTGATAGACCCGGCAACTCGAGTGCTGACCTATTCTATTTGCGGCGCACCGGATGCGGATATTGCGCTCAGCGAGATCCGGTTTCACCGCGCTGGAGTGACAGCGCAAGTGAATAGCCCCTGGGGAAGCGGCACAATTTCCAGCCCGCTGGCCGGTGACTTTAACCTGTCAAACCTGGCGGCTGCCATCGCGGCTGTCGCATTGATGACCAGTGACTTTACCGCACTGTTGGCAGCGGTGAGCAAGCTGAAGGCTGTGCCCGGGCGTATGCAGGTTATTCCCAATGAGTTGGACCTTCAGTTGATTGTGGATTACGCCCACACCCCGGATGCGTTACAACATATTCTGCAGGCAATGCGGCCTCATGTAGAGGGGCGCTTATTCACTGTGTTCGGCTGTGGTGGTGACAGAGACCGCGGTAAGCGGGCCACCATGGGACGCATCGCCTGTGAGCTGTCGGATAAGTGTGTTGTTACCAGCGACAATCCTCGCAGTGAAGATCCGCTGGCAATAATGCAAGACATTGAAGCGGGTTGTGCGGGAGATTACACGCTGGTGGTGGATCGCGCGGAGGCTATTTTCCTCGCGGTAACCGCTGCTGAAGCGGGTGATTGTGTGGTAATTGCCGGCAAGGGCCATGAAGACTACCAGATAGTGAACGGTGAGCGTTTGCATTTTCGTGACGAAGAGCAGGTTCATATCGCTTTGGCGTCGAGGGCGGTATCGTGATGCGGAGTTGGTCTTTATCGGAGCTTGCGGTGCCTTTGGAGGGCCATCACCTGGGCGCAGATTGCACTATCGCAGGAGTATCAACGGACAGCCGCTCGATTAGCAGCGGCGATCTATTTGTGGCGCTGCGCGGTGATGATTTCGACGGCCATGACTATTTGCGCCAGGCAGAGAGAGGCGGAGCTGCCGCCGTTCTGGTCAGTGCTGATAGCACAACACAGCTGCCCGTGTTGCGGGTAACCGATACGCAAAAGGCGCTGGGATTACTGGGGGCTTACAACCGTCTCGCTTTTGACGGAACGCTGGTTGCAATCACCGGCAGCGGGGGCAAAACCACGGTTAAAAATATGGTTTATGCAGTGCTTTCGCAATGCGGCAGCACGCTTGCCACCGCGGGAAATTTCAACAATGAGATAGGTGTGCCTCTCACGCTGCTTGAGTTGGCACCGCAACACCAGTTTGCCGTGGTGGAAATGGGGGCGGCCCGAGTTGGCGACATCAGCTGGTTGGCTACCTTGGGTCAACCCTCGGTGGCGGTGCTGTTAAATGCTCTGCCCGCTCACCTGGAGGGTTTCGGCGGTGTGGAGCAAGTTGCCCGGGCGAAAGGTGAAATATTTGAGGGGCTGGCAAAGGATGATGTCGCGATTATTAATGCGGACCAACCGTGGGCAGCGCAGTGGCGTGCCAGCGCCGGTGACGCGAGAATTATAGATTTTAGTCTAGGCGAACCCGCTGCGGTCAGCGCGGTGGATATTCAGTGTCATGGGCTGGATGGGGCTTCATTTGCCGCGTCTACGGCTCTGGGTGATTTCCCCGTAAACCTGCAAATACCGGGGATACATAATGTCGCCAATGCACTGGCGGCCATTGCAGTGGGTGTCGCCTGCGACCTCTCTATCGATCAGATTCAACAGGGCCTGGCCAGCGTGTCGAGTGTCGCCGGACGTCTTGTACCGGCGAGGGCGAACAGTGGGGCAATGGTCATCGACGATTGTTACAACGCCAATCCCGAATCGGTAAAAGTGGCTATCGACGTGCTTGCCCAGTGCGGCGGCGTGCGCACCCTGGTGCTCGGGGCAATGAAGGAATTGGGCCCTGCCAGCGAAACCATGCACATCGAAGTGGCCAATTACGCTAAAGCGACGGGTATAGATCAGCTTTGGGGGGTAGGAGAAGAACTGTGTTCGGCCGTGCAAGCGTTTGGTTCGGGCGGCAGATATTTCTCCGATCGGGAGGCGGCCATCGATGCGGTAGTTGGCACTTTTTCAACGGCAGACACCGTATTGGTTAAGGGCTCGCGTGGTGTGGGAATGGAGACCGTTCTGAATGCTCTGAGCGTCGATAAACCGGATGGGGGGCACTGACCGATGCTGTTATTTCTCGCCCAATACCTGACTCAGTTTGAAAGCGGATTCCAGGTATTCCAATATATCACCTTGCGCGGAATTCTCGCGGCGGGGACGGCGCTTGCTATTTCCATGTTAGTTGGCCCCACGATGATTCACCGATTGAACTATCATCAGGTCAGTCAAACTGTACGCAAAGATGGTCCGGAAAGTCATTTCAGTAAAGCGGGTACGCCCACTATGGGCGGCGCGTTGATTTTGGTCGCCATCGCGGTGAGCACTCTGCTGTGGGCAGACTTGCGCAACTCGTATATCTGGGTTGTGCTACTGGTTACCGCGGTATTTGGTGCGGTGGGATGGGTGGACGACTACCGCAAGGTGGTGGAGAAAGACCCGCGCGGATTGCCCGCCCGCTGGAAATATTTGTGGCAATCGGTGGCGGGTCTGGCGGCAGCCATGTATTTATACCTCGCGTTTGATACGCCGGTAACGACGGAACTTTACCTGCCATTTTTCAAAGATTTTGCCTGGCAAATGGGCCCTCTGTTTATTGTTCTTACTTACTTCGTCATTGTCGGGGCCAGCAACGCGGTCAATCTTACCGATGGCCTTGATGGCCTGGCGATCCTGCCCACGGTGTTGGTGGGTACCGCTCTGGGCATAATCGCCTATCTGACGGGGCACCTTGAATTTGCCCAATACCTGAATATTCCCTATGTGGCGGGCAGCGGAGAACTCGCTGTTTTCTGCGGAGCGATGGCCGGGGCGGGGCTCGGCTTTTTGTGGTTTAACACTTATCCCGCGCAGGTATTCATGGGCGATGTCGGGTCGCTCTCCCTGGGTGCAGCCCTGGGCACCGTGGCGGTAATCACCCGGCACGAAATTGTCTTCTTCATCATGGGCGGCATCTTTGTGCTGGAGACCGTGTCAGTGATATTGCAAGTCGCCTCTTTCAAACTGACGGGCAAGCGGATATTTCGAATGGCCCCTATACATCACCATTTTGAACTCAAGGGTTGGCCGGAGCCACGGGTCATTGTGCGCTTCTGGATTATTACGGTAATGCTGGTCCTGTTCGGACTGGCTACGCTGAAACTGCGATAGGTTGCTACGAGGTGAATCTGGCGGTGAATCAGAATGTAATAGCGAGCAGTGCAAATCGTGTAGTCCTGGGACTCGGGGCGACGGGCTTATCCTGCGCGCGCTATTTACATCACAGTGGGCTGGCATTCACAGTAGTTGATACGCGCTCAGATCCCCCCGGCCTCGATGAATTTCTGCGCGAGTTTCCGCAGGTGCCGCTATTCCTGGCTGACGTGCCGGCAGCTGTCGTCGAAAATGCCGCGGAGCTTATTGTCAGCCCCGGTCTGGGACTGGATCACCCTCTGGTGGCTACGGCGATTGCGGCGGGTGTAACCGTCCTCGGTGATATCGATCTTTTTATCCAGGAGGCGGCTGCTCCAGTCGTCGGCATAACCGGCTCCAATGCCAAGTCGACCGTGACAGAATGGGTGGGTCAAATGGCGCGGACGGCCGGTGTGAATGTGGCGGTGGGAGGCAATCTGGGCACCCCGGCCTTGGATCTGTTGGCACCGGACTGTGAGCTCTATGTATTGGAACTGTCCAGCTTTCAACTGGAGCGCGCCGGACCGTTAAACCTGGCGGTGGCCACTGTGTTGAATATCACTGAAGATCATCTGGATCGGCACGGCGATCTTCCGGCCTATCACCGCGCGAAACACAAAATATTTGGGGGCTGTCGCCAGGCGGTGGTCAATAAGAATGACCCGCTGACAACGCCTCTGGTGCCCGATAGCGTTGGTGTAATCAGCTGGCGCATGGGCGAGCCAGAGTTGGGTGGGTTCGGTCTGCGCACCGAGCAAGGTGAAGAGTACCTGTGCCACCAGTTCGACAAGCTGCTACCGGTCCGCAGCCTGGGCTTATCGGGGCGACACAATGTCGCCAACGCTTTGGCTGCTCTGGCTATTGGTCACGCTGCGCACCTGCCGATGGCGGCCATGTTGGCATCTCTAGAGAGTTTCTCCGGTCTTCCTCACCGGACCCAACTCATCGAGGAGATCGACGGGGTATCCTTTATCAACGATTCAAAGGCTACCAATCCGGGTGCCACCGAGGCGGCCCTGAGAGGATTGGGGCAGGGGCGCAACATTGTGCTTATCGCCGGCGGTGTGGGCAAAGGAGCGAACTTCGATCAGTTGCGCTCTGCAGTGGTGGCCCACTGTAAAATGCTGATATTGATAGGCGAGGCTGGGCCGGAAATGCAGGCCAGTCTGGAGGGTTGTACGCAGATCGAATTTGTATCCTCGCTGGAACAAGCCGTCGACATGGCGGCGGAAAGTTCCGAGCGTGGTGACTGTGTCTTACTGTCGCCCGCCTGTGCCAGTTTCGACATGTTCTCGGGTTATCAAGAGCGCGGTGAAACGTTTGTCCTGGCGGTTGCCGACCTGCGCGGAGACCGCAAATGAGTGCATCCCGCGCCGCTAGCGGCAGCCTGAATTATCCAGTGGATCCCGTGTTGACCTGTTTGGGCGCAACCCTGCTGCTGGTGGGGTTGATCGCCATCACTTCGGCCTCGATCGAATATGCGCAATGGCATTATCAGGCGCCCTGGTATCACAGTGTCAGGCATCTCATCTATATGACCCTGGGGGTGCTCGCCGGGTACGTGGTGTACAGAATTCCTCTGAATTTTTGGGAAAATACGGGCTGGGTGTGGCTGTTTGTCGCACTGGCTCTACTTATATTGGTGTTGATTCCCGGCATCGGCCGCGAGGTAAACGGAAGTCAGCGCTGGTTGCCAATTGGGTCGTTTACTCTGCAACCGTCAGAATTTGCCAAGTTGGCCCTGGTGATCTACCTGGCGGGTTATCTTGTGCGCAAGGAGCACGAGGTTCGGCACGAGTGGATGGGCTTCATAAAACCCATGACCGTGCTGTTTTCCGTCACCCTGCTGCTCATGGTGGAACCTGATTTCGGGGCGACCGTCATCACCGTTGGGGCGGCTTTCGGCATGCTCTTCCTGGCTGGCGTCAAATTGCGCCATTTTTTATTGGTGCTGTTGAGCAGCAGTGCGGCCATGTTGGTACTTGTGATTAGCGAACCCTATCGAATGAAACGATTGACTTCCTATACCGATCCCTGGGCAGATCCCTTCGATACCGGATTTCAGTTGACCCAGTCGCTGATCGCATTTGGTCGAGGCGAGTGGTTTGGCGTCGGCTTGGGTAACAGCATACAAAAACTATTTTACCTACCGGAGGCGCACACGGATTTTGTTTTTTCCATCTGGGCCGAGGAGACAGGTTTTATCGGCGCGATGTTTGTGATCGGCGCCTACACCGCCCTGATTGGCAGGATTATGTGGGTGGGAAGGACTGCCGGGCAGTTGAGAAATATGTTCGGCGCCTATATTTGTTACGGCGTGGCGTTAATTTTCACCGGGCAGGCGTTTGTCAATATGGGCGTGAGCTCTGGACTGTTGCCCACCAAGGGGTTAACGCTGCCATTTATCAGCTATGGCGGCAGCAGCCTTATTGCCTGTTGCTGCATGTTGGCGCTGGTGTTGCGAACCGAGCGCGAAATACGTTTAACCAAGGGGAGGCGGGTGCGATGATGACCGGTCAACCACTTGTTTTGATGATGGCCGGCGGCACCGGCGGGCACGTCTTTCCCGCGCTGGCAGTTGCTATGGAGTTGCGTAACCGGGGTTGCCAGGTGGAGTGGGTAGGCACTGCCAGAGGCTTGGAAGCCAGGGTCGTACCAGAGGCGGGTATTGCGCTGCACCTTTTGGCGGTGCGCGGTGTACGGGGTAAGAACCCCCTGTGGAAAATTGTTGCCCTGGTCTCGTTGCTAGTGGCCGCAGTACAGGCATTGTGGCTGATGTGTCGATTGTCGCCCCAGTGCGTTGTAGGTCTGGGCGGTTATGTCGCGGGACCCGCTGGTGTGGCCGCATGGTTGTTGCGCAAGCCTCTGATTATTCACGAGCAAAATGCCGTGGCCGGTACAACCAATCGAATGCTGGCGCCGCTTGCCAGCAAGGTGCTGGCCGGCTTTGCAGGTGCGTTTGGGGACAAGGTAGACGATGAGATTGTCGGAAACCCCGTGCGCGACGAACTGCTGCAAGGCGGTAACCAGAGTACCTACAGTTACGAGGGCCAGCGACCGTTGCGCCTGCTGGTGATGGGTGGCAGTTTGGGCGCCAAGCCAATTAACGATGTTATGCCCGCCGTCATGCGAGGCTTGGGCGAGCCAGGTGTCCAGGCACTGATTGAAGTTCGCCACCAGTGCGGCGAGGCTCACATCGTGCCGGTACTGGCGGCTTACGGTGACGATGACCGAGTCCAGGTCTCCGCATTCATCGAGGACATGGCGGAGGCTTACCAGTGGGCCGACCTGGTTCTGTGTCGCGCCGGCGCTCTTACCGTCTCTGAATTGGCCATTATGGGTCGCCCTGCCATTTTGGTGCCACTACCCCATGCCATTGATGACCACCAGAGCGCGAATGCCCGCGCCCTCAGTGACCTCGGTGGGGCCATCCTGCTCAGGCAGGCGGATATGACCAGCGAGACATTGGTCAAGATTCTGCGCGGGTATATCGCCCACCCCAAGCAGCTGTCCACCCTGGCCCAGGCAGCGGCCGCCGCTGCCAGACCGGGAGCGACCAGCCGAGTGTGCGACTCTTGCGAGGAACTTATTCATGGTCGCTGACAAGAGTAGCTATAGTATTCCTGAGATGCGTCGTATTCGCCGCATCCATATGATTGGTATCGGCGGTACCGGAATGAGCGGCATTGCGGAGGTGCTGGCGAACCTGGGCTATGAAGTTGCTGGTTCTGATCTGCGCAGCAGTGCTGTCACCGAACGATTGCAAGTCAGGGGTATTGAAGTGTTCATCGGTCATGCCGCTGAAAATTTAGGCGCCGCAGATGTGGTTGTGAGTTCTTCCGCCGTCGATAATTCCAATCCCGAGATCATCGCTGCCAGGGAATTGCGTATTCCTGTTGTACCCCGGGCTGAAATGTTGGCCGAGTTGATGCGCTACCGCCACGGCATTGCGGTTGCCGGAACCCACGGAAAAACGACCACGACCAGCCTGATCGCATCGGTATTTGGTGAGGCAGGCCTGGATCCCACGTTTGTGATCGGTGGGCTGTTAAACAGTGTAGGCAGTAACGCCCAATTGGGTGGCAGTCGATTTTTAATAGCGGAAGCCGATGAAAGTGACGCGTCTTTTTTGCATCTACAACCGATGGTCGCGGTGGTCACCAATATCGAGGCCGACCATATGGAAACCTACGGGGGGGATTTTGCTGTGCTGAAGCACACCTTCCTGGAATTTTTACACAATCTGCCGTTCTACGGTCTTGCGGTGTTATGTCTCGACGACCCGGTAGTAGCGGAACTGCTGCCTGAGGTTAGCCGGCCCACCTTGACCTACGGGTTTAGTGCGAATGCCGATTATCGGATCACCGATGTCGCCAAATCTGGACTTTCCACGGCGTTTGTAATCCAACGCCCGGGAGGGCTTTCCCCCTTGCCGGTTACCGTCAATATGCCCGGCACCCACAATGTGCTCAACGCCACAGCGGCGGTGGCTGTCGCCTGCGATGAGGGCCTGGACGATGGTGCAATACAGGCGGGGTTGGCTAATTTCTCGGGGGTTGGGCGCAGATTTGAGCAGCTTGGCGAAATTGCGTTTGCCGCCGGAGCGGGCTTGTTGGTCGATGACTACGGCCACCATCCCACCGAGGTCGCCGCCACGCTAGATTCAGCGCGCCAAGCCTGGCCCGATAGAAGGATTCTTATGATTTATCAACCGCACCGGTACACCCGGACGCGGGATCTGTATGAAGATTTTGTCGCGGTATTGTCGCGCTTCGACGCCCTTATTTTGCTCGATGTGTATGCCGCTGGGGAAGCGCCCATTCCTGGGGCAGACAGCAGAAACCTGGCCCGCAGTATTCGCCAGCGGGGTTTGGTGGAACCGATATTTGTGGAGGACATCGCCGATGTTCCCGCTGTGCTCAGCGGCATTTTTCGGGATGGAGACATTGTGATAACCCAGGGCGCCGGAAGTGTGGGGCGGTTGGCGCAGGACCTGGCCGCGATGGATTTTTTGCAGGGGCTGCCGGAATGAATTTTGACCTGCTAAGAAGTGGCACAGTGGCCGTATTGTCAGGCGGACGATCCGCTGAGCGGGAAATTTCGCTGCAAAGTGGTGCCACCATTGTGTCGTCTTTTGAGTCCCTGGGGTTTTCGGTCCGCCAGGTTGACCCTGCCGACCGGAACTGGTTGTTGCAACTCGAAGAGGTGTCCTACGTCTTCAATGCCCTGCACGGGCCGGGGGGTGAGGACGGGGTGATGCAGGGGGTTCTGTCAGCCTTGAACATTCGCTATTCAGGCTCTGGCATCCTGGGCTCCGCATTGGCGATGGACAAGCTTCGCAGCAAGCAGCTGTGGCAGGGTATCGGTATACCCACCGGCGGTTTTGTCACCCTGTGGAGCGACACCGACTGGCAGGGTGTGATCGACAGGTTTGGTAAGGTGTTTGTCAAACCTGCCTGTGAGGGCTCGAGCATTGGTATGGCGTTTGCCGACAATGCAGGGGCGCTGGAGTCGGCCTTTCACGAAGCGCGGAAATTTGAAGGCGCGGTGCTGGCGGAGCAGTTTTTCACAGGGCCCGAATACACCGTCGCCGTGCTGGGAGAGGAGGCCCTGCCGTCCATTCGTATGGAGACGGACAACGAGTTCTACGATTACGAGGCAAAATACCTGTCCGATAAAACGCGCTATCACTGTCCCAGTGGGCTCAGTGCACAGGAAGAGTCAATGTTGTCGTCGATGGCGCTGGCCGCTTTCGATTCCCTGGGCTGCTCCAATTGGGGAAGAGTCGACCTCATGCGCGATCGCGACGGGGAATTTTATGTATTGGAGGTGAATACAATTCCCGGAATGACGTCCCATAGCCTGGTTCCCATGGCCGCTGCTGCCGCTGGTATGGATGTCGCAGCGCTAGTGCGGCGAATTGTCGAACTTAGCCTGGAGGCGCAACCCTGAGATGAAAAATGCCCGGGCCTTAAAAATGCACCGTCAGTCGAGTAAGGGGGCGACCCGCAAGGCGCAGGCTGTCGCAAAGCGTCCCGCCTCCTTTGCCTGGCTCAATCGCGTGCTTATTCTAGTGGCCGGGGGAGCTGTTCTCACGGTTGCCGTCAAGGGTTTTGTCGCGCTTAACGCGATACCAGTGGAGCATATTATTGTCGCGGGCAACTTGCAGCACACTAAGACGGAAGCGCTTGAAGAATTGATCAGACCGGCATTGGTTGGTGGTTTCCTCAACGTGGACCTCGACTATGTTCGCACCCAACTGCAGAGTTTGCCCTGGGTACATGAAGTCTCGGTTCGCCGGCGTTGGCCCAATGCATTGGAATTGCAGGTAGTGGAGCAATTGCCGATAGCCCGTTGGGGCACGGACGGGTTTCTCAACCACGAGGGCGTGGTGTTTCAGTCTCACGGTGGTGAAGATGACTGGAGTGGGCTGCCGGTGTTGCGGGGGCCTCAGGAGAGTGCTGGAGAACTGATGGCCATATACCAGCGAATCATGGCAGTACTAGCCCCCTGTGATCTGATCGTGCAGGAACTGGCAATCGATGATCGAGGCCAGGTCGAAGTGGAACTGCGGGGGGGCATGCGTCTGGTACTGGGTGGAAGGGACCACGTGGAACGCCTGCGTCGGTTTGTCGCACTGTACCGCATCGATCCCGGTCGCCATGCGACGCTTTTTTCGAGGGTTGATCTGCGCTACCAAAATGGTTTGGCGATTACCTACCGCGAGACTGAACACGTGGTGAAACTATAACAAAGTACAGCGTATCTCAGGGGAGACACTGCCATGGGCAGCGGACAGGAAAACAAGATGATAGTTGGGCTGGATATTGGAACGTCCAAAGTGGTCGCTATTGTAGGGGAAATCAGTGGTGATGGTCAGATTGAGATAGTGGGCATAGGTTCCAATCCGTCCAGGGGCATGAAAAAGGGCGTGGTGGTGAATATAGAATCCACCGTCCAGTCCATACAGCGTGCGGTTGAGGAAGCGGAGTTGATGGCGGGTTGCCAAATTCACTCGGTGTTTGTTGGCATCGCTGGCAGCCACATCCGCAGCCTTAATTCCCATGGCATCGTCGCCATTCGCGATCGAGAAGTATATGGTCCTGATTTGGAGCGGGTGATAGACGCCGCCCAGGCGGTCGCGATTCCCGCGGACCAAAAGATCCTGCATATTCTTCCGCAAGAGTATGTGATTGATAACCAGGAGGGCATAAAAGAGCCGCTGGGTATGTCCGGAGTACGCCTGGAGGCAAAGGTACATCTGGTGACCTGCGCGGGAAATGCGGCACAGAATATCGAGAAATGTATACGCCGTTGCGGACTGGAGGTAGAGGACATCATTCTCGAGCAGTTGGCTTCGAGTTTTGCCGTTCTCACCGAGGATGAAAAGGAACTGGGCGTCTGCATGGTGGACATTGGCGGCGGCACTACGGACATCGCTATTTTCACCGAGGGTTCCATTCGACACACCGCGGTTATTCCCATTGCCGGGGATCAGGTTACCAATGATATCGCGATGGCGTTGCGGACACCCACTCACCATGCCGAGGAAATAAAAATAAAATATGCCTGCGCGCTGACACAATTGGCCGGCGCGGATGAAACCATAAAAGTTCCCAGTGTTGGCGATAGGCCGCCGCGCGACCTGTCGAGACAATCACTGGCGGAAGTGGTTGAGCCACGTTACGACGAGCTGTTTACCCTGATCCAAGCCGAACTGCGACGCAGTGGCTTTGAAGATATGGTTCCCGCGGGCATCGTCCTGACGGGAGGCACTGCAAAAATGGAGGGTGTGGTCGAGTTGGCCGAGGAAATTTTTCACATGCCGGTGAGGGTTGGCTGCCCACAGGGGGTGTTGGGCCTGACCGATATCGTGCGCAATCCAATTTATGCCACCGGGGTTGGCCTGTTGCAGTACGGGCTGCGGCACCAGGAGGATGGTCGTTTGTCTTCGATTCGACCCGGTGGGCAAACAGAGGGTTTGTTTGATCGGGCGAAAGCCTGGTTCAGGAGCAATTTTTAACTGTTGTTTTTTTAAAGCTGTAAGACATTGCGCGCGAGCGCGATGAGATCATAAAACGATAAAAGGGGATATACCATGTTTGAACTTATCGATAACGTACCGCAGAACGCAGTCATCAAGGTGGTCGGTGTGGGCGGCGGGGGTGGCAATGCCGTCAAACACATGATTGAAAACAAGGTGGAGGGCGTGGATTTTATCTGCGCTAATACCGACGCTCAGGCGCTGTCTGAAGTTGGCGCCAAAACGGTACTTCAGCTGGGCAGTGAAATTACCAAAGGCCTGGGTGCGGGCGCCAATCCCGAGATTGGGCGGGCGGCTGCAATGGAGGATAGAGATCGCATCGCGGACGCTCTGCGCGGCGCGGATATGGTCTTCATTACCGCGGGAATGGGGGGCGGAACCGGTACCGGTGGCGCCCCGGTTGTTGCGGAGGTGGCAAGGGAATTGGGGATTCTGACTGTCGCCGTGGTTACTCGCCCCTTTCCGTTTGAGGGCAAAAAAAGGTTGAAGATAGCCGAGGAGGGCTTGGCCGAATTACAGCAACAGGTGGACTCTCTGATCACCATACCCAACGAAAAACTGCTGGAGGTTTTGGGGAAAAATACCAGTTTATTGGATGCCTTTAAAGAGGCTAATGATGTACTGTTGGGCGCAGTCCAGGGTATCGCCGATTTAATCATCCGTCCGGGCATGATTAATGTTGATTTCGCGGATGTTCGCACCGTGATGTCAGAGATGGGTATGGCGATGATGGGAACCGGTAGTGCTACGGGCGAGGGTCGTGCCCGAGAGGCCGCCGAAAAGGCCATTAACAGCCCTCTCCTGGACGATATTGATTTACAAGGTGCTCGCGGAATATTGGTAAATATTACCGCTGGACCTGATTTGTCTCTGGGCGAGTTTACTGAAGTCGGTGATGCGATAGAAGAATTTGCCTCTGAAAATGCCACCGTGGTAGTTGGGACGGTCATTGATCCCGACATGACCGATGAGCTCAAGGTCACCGTAGTGGCCACTGGTTTGGGTAGCGAGATGGTGCGGTCACCCCTGCAAATGGTTGAGAGCCATCAGCCAGTTGAAGTCGAGCCGATACCCAATTACAAAGATCTGGATAAGCCGGCAATACGGCGCAGACGGGCCGCAACCGGTGGTCGAACCGCTGTACCTGCACCGGCGGAAGGTGGGGAGGAGTATTTTGATATCCCCGCCTTCTTGCGACGCCAGGCCGATTAGCCTGGCGCAATTGCGTAATGAAGATGTGAAGCCTCAGTCGCGTTCACCACCGAGGAACGGTATACAGAGATATGATTCGACAGCGCACACTACGCAATTCGATTAAAGCAACCGGCATTGGCTTGCACACGGGAGAGAAGGTGTATTTGACCCTCAACCCGGCACCGGCCAATACCGGGATTGTTTTTCGCAGGGTCGATCTCAATCCGGTAGTCGTAATCCCGGCGCGGGCGGAAAACGTTGGCGATACGATGCTTTCAACCAGTCTGGTGGCTCAGGGTGAGCGCGTGTCAACGGTTGAACACCTTCTTGCCGCGATGGCGGGCCTGGGTATAGACAACGCCTACGTCGATGTCAGCGCACCGGAAGTCCCCATTATGGACGGCAGTGCGGGCCCCTTTGTTTTTCTTATCCAGTCCGCTGGTATTGAGGAGCAAAATGCCGTCAAGAAGTTCATTCGCATCAAACGCAAGGTCACGGTGAAAGACGACGACAAGATAGCCAGTTTTATCCCCTTTAACGGCTTTAAAGTCTCGTTTACCATCGATTTTGATCACCCTGTATTTCGCGATCGGACTGCCCATGCCGAAGTGGATTTTTCCACGACGTCTTTTGTCAAGGAGGTCAGTCGCGCGAGGACCTTCGGTTTCATGCACGAAATTGAGTACCTTCGATCTAAAGGGCTGGCGCTGGGTGGTAGTGTGGACAATGCCATCGTGGTGGATGAATACCGTATTCTCAACCAGGATGGCCTGCGCTACGAGGATGAGTTTGTAAAGCATAAGGTACTCGATGCCATCGGTGACCTCTACCTGCTGGGGTACAGCTTAATCGGTGAATTTCGTGCCTACAAATCGGGCCATGCGCTCAATAATACCGCCCTGCGCGCGCTGATTGCCCAGCCCGACGCCTGGGAGATAGTGACCTTCGATGAGGAGGATGCCGCGCCGATTTCTTACGCCCTCAACCCGGTGTCTGCTCCCTAGACCAAGTGGCAATATCGATGCCTTTATGGCATAGTGCGCGGTCTGTTCGCTATGCACACATCCGAATGAAAATCATTCTCATTAGTCGCAGGCACGGCGGCTCCCGCTCTATCGAATTGGGGCGTTGGTCCCGTGCACTTTTGTCTCTTTGCTGCCTGGGCTTGCCCATGGGCATGGTCGCCGTCGGCTATCTGGCCGGTGAAGACAGTGAACCCCGGACCATTCGGGGGGCCTCGCTTGACAGTATGGAGGATGAATTTGACCGTCAGAGCGCTGAGTTGGACGATCTGCGTTCCCGGGCGGGGCGCAAATTACAGGCGCTGACCCTCAATCTGGCCGGCTTGCAAGCGCGTATGACCCGCCTCGATGCACTGGGCGAGCATCTCACGGTAATGGCGGATTTGGGCGACGATGAATTTGATTTCAGTCAGCCCCCCGCCCTGGGCGGCCCGCTGACGCCCGAGTTTAGTGTTAGCTACACTTCCTTAGACATTGATAATCAACTGGCGCAATTCGAGCAACGCTTAAGCAACCGCGAACAACAACTGGAAATTCTGGAGTCTCTGCTGACCCATCGCCAACTGGATGAGCAGTCGTGGTTGTCCGGCAGGCCGATAGAGAAGGGTTGGATATCGTCGCATTTTGGTCAGCGCACCGATCCCTTTTCCGGCGAACTGGCCATGCATGATGGCATCGATTTTGCTGGTAAAGAGGGCTCCAATATTATTGCCGTGGCAGGCGGAGTCGTCACTTGGGCTGGCGCCAGATCAGGCTACGGGGAGATGATCGAGTTGTCCCATGGGGACGGCTTTGTCACTCGATATGCCCACAATAAGGCAAATCTGGTAGAACCTGGCGATTTCGTTAAAAAGGGCCAGGTCATTGCGCTTATGGGATCCAGTGGTCGCTCCACCGGGGCCCATGTTCACTATGAAGTCTATAAGCACGGCCGGTCGGTCGACCCCTCCAGCTACGTGCATCGCACCCGCCGCTGAATCGTTAGGGCTTTCTCGCTCCAGCAAATACTGTCGGCCGGCAGACCGTCGCGCTGGCATCTTGTTTAACCAATTGAACCTAATGAACTCTCATGATTACTAATGTTTTGAAGAAAGTATTTGGCACCCGCAATGATCGGGAACTGAAACGCCTGGGTGCGACCGTCAATAAGATCAACGCGCTGGCAGATGAAATGAAAGCGCTGAGCGATGAGCAACTCTCGGCCAAGACGGCGGAGTTTAAAGCGCGCTTGGGCGACGGTGCTACCCTTGAGCAATTGTTACCCGAGGCATTTGCGGTAGCGCGAGAGGCCAGTGATCGCGTATTGAATATGCGCCCCTTCGACGTGCAGTTAGTCGGTGGAATGGCCCTGTTCGAGGGCAAGATCGCAGAGATGCGCACCGGTGAAGGCAAGACCCTGGTAGCAACCTTACCCGCCTATCTTAATGCACTGGCTGGCAACAGTGTCCACCTGATAACGGTCAATGACTATCTGGCCAATCGCGATGCCCATTGGATGGGACCGCTGTACCGATTTTTAGGCCTAACGGTAGGGGTCATTAAATCCGGCCAGGCACAGGAGCAGAAGAAGGCTGCCTATAGCGCCGATATTATTTACGGCACAAACAATGAGTTCGGCTTCGATTACCTGCGCGATAATATGGCCTTCGCCCTGGAGGATCGCCAGCAGAGCCCACTGAACTTCGCCATCGTTGACGAAGTGGATTCCATTCTTATCGATGAGGCGAGAACACCGCTGATTATTTCCGGGTCATCCGAGGATAGCTCGGCCATGTACCGACAGATAAACAAACTGATTCCCGAGCTAAAACCGGATCTTGAAGAGGAACCGGGGCACTTCACGGTGGATGAGAAACAGCGCCAGGTGGAATTAACGGAAGAGGGGCATGAGTTCATTGAAGGGCTTCTTATTCGCGAGAAGTTGCTCGAGGAAAACGATAGTCTTTACGCAGCGACCAATCTGAATCTATTACACCATGTGTACTGCGGACTGAAAGCGCGATTGTTGTTTCAGCGTGACGTAGAGTACATCGTGCAGGAGGGCCAGGTGGTACTTATCGACGAACATACCGGTCGTTCGATGCCAGGTCGGAGGTTGTCCGAGGGGCTACACCAGGCTATAGAAGCCAAGGAGGGCGTCAATATTCAAAGTGAAAGCCAGACCCTGGCCTCCACCACGTTCCAGAACTATTTTCGCTTGTACGATACCCTGTCGGGGATGACGGGAACTGCGGACACCGAGGCGTTCGAGTTTCGCCAAATTTACGGCTTGGAAGTTCTGGTAATACCGACCAACCAAAAACAAATGCGCAACGACCTCAACGACCTGGTCTACCTCAGTCGGGAAGAGAAGTTCGAGGCAATTGTCACCGATGTTAAAGAATGCATGTCGACCGGCGCGCCGGTGCTTGTGGGTACGGCGTCGATAGAGACTTCAGAGGAGCTGTCCCAGCTATTTCGTAAGGGTAAGATTGAACACAAGGTACTCAATGCCAAATACCATGAGCAGGAGGCCGAAATTATCGCCCAGGCTGGCCGGCCAGGCGTGGTTACCATCGCTACCAACATGGCGGGTCGCGGCACCGATATTGTGCTGGGAGGCAACCTCGATGTGGAACTTGACGCCATTGGACAGGATGACGAGCCCGCACGTGAAAACGCGCGAGTGGCATGGCAGCAACGCCATGATCAGGTGATTGAGGCGGGTGGCTTGCATATTTTGGGTACAGAGCGTCACGAATCACGCAGAATCGACAACCAGCTTCGCGGGAGATCGGGGCGGCAGGGTGACCCGGGTGTGTCCCGTTTTTACCTCTCTTTGGAAGACAGCCTGATGCGCATTTTTGCCTCCGATAAGGTGAAAAACTTTATGCAGGCACTGGGGATGGAGAGGGGTGAGGCAATAGAGCACCGCATGGTCACTAACGCCATCGAAAAGGCGCAGCGCAAGGTAGAGGGGCGCAACTTTGATATTCGCAAGCAGTTACTGGAATATGATGATGTGGCCAACGATCAGCGTCAAATAATTTATCAGCAGCGCAACGACTTGCTTACCGAATCTGACATTTCGGAAACCATTCATGCGATACGAAAAGATGTCGTTGATGATGCTATCAGCAGTTTTATTCCACCCATGAGCGTTGAAGAGCAATGGGATATTCCCGGTTTGGAAAAGCAATTGGAAGCGGAGTTCGCAATCTCCTTGCCTGTGCAAAGTTGGTTGGAGGATGACGATAGCCTGTATGAGGAGGCTCTGCGTGAAAAAATTGGTGCAGAGATTCAGGCGGCCTATGATTTGAAGTCCGATCAGGTCGGCCCGGATATGCGCAAGATTGAGAAGCAGATCATGCTGCAGGTACTCGATACTCTGTGGAAGGAGCATCTGGCATCCATGGATCAGTTGCGCCAGGGTATCAATTTGCGGGCCTATGCGCAGAAAAACCCCAAACAGGAGTATAAGCGCGAATCCTTTGAGCTTTTTCAACAGTTGCTGTCCGATCTGAAATATGAGGTGGTAAAGTTCCTCAGCCATGTGCAAATCCAGCGTCCGGATGAAGCGGAGATCATTGAGCAGCGGCGCCGTGAAGCGGCTGAGCGCGAAAAATTGGCTTTTCAGCACCTGGCTGCCTCGGGGATGCCTGCTCCGTCCGCGGGGGTGGGGGATCCAGCCGATACCGGAGAAGCGGTACCCCAAACGTATAAGCGTGAACAACGGAAAGTCGGACGAAATGAACCCTGCCCCTGTGGTAGTGGAAAGAAATTCAAGCAGTGTCACGGCGCCCTGTGATACTTCAAACTGGAGAGCCAGGGGATCGCGAGGTGAGCCCGGTATGGCGGTAGGCGAAGACGTTCTGCCTGCGCTGAGCCCCGTGCACGGTGTTCGACTGGCGGCGGTGTCCGCCGGTATCAAAACCGTTGGTCGCAGGGATCTGGTTTTGATTGAACTGGCGGCAGGCGGCAATTGCGCGGCGGTGTTTACCCAAAATGATTTTTGCGCTGCCCCGGTGTTAGTTGCCAGGGCACACCTGAGTGAGAGTGGATTCAATACCCGTTATTTATTGATCAATACGGGTAACGCTAATGCGGGCACGGGTGAAGACGGGATCGCGGCTGCCAGAGCCTGTACGGAGGCCGTCGCACACCTGGCTGACTCCGACTGCAACACGGTGTTGCCTTTTTCCACCGGGGTGATTGGCGAGCCCCTGCCGACGGCGTTAATCTGCGCGGCAGTCCCGGCGGCCTATGCGGCGCTAGGGGAGGACGGTTGGGTTGATGCAGCTTGGGGAATACTGACCACGGACACTCGCCCCAAGGGCTCCTCGGTTCAATTCAGTTATGCCGGCCGCGATTATGTGGTTACAGGTATTGCCAAGGGCTCCGGCATGATCCGGCCCAATATGGCCACCATGCTGGCCTACCTGGCGACCGATGCGGCGGTAGAGCGTTCGGTGTTACAGGATATTCTTGGTGCTGCGGTAGAGACTTCCTTTAATCGAATTACCATAGACGGCGATACTTCCACCAACGATGCCTGTGTTTTACTCGCCTCCGGCCTGGCCGGCAACGAGATGCTCGACGATAAAGAATCGGGCCTGGGCATCGCTTTGCGCAGTGCCGTTGATCAGGTATGTTTGGAACTGGCCCAGGGCTTGATACGCGACGGCGAGGGCGCCACCAAGTTTGTGACAGTCCAGGTCAACGGGGGCCATTCTGAGCAGGAGTGTTTAGCGGTTGCATTCACTATTGCCCATTCGCCGCTGGTCAAGACCGCCCTGTTCGCCAGCGACCCGAACTGGGGGCGTTTACTGGCGGCGATAGGAAGGGCGGGCCTGCGGGAACTTGCCGTTGATCTAATTGATATCTACATCAACAATGTACTGATCGCCCGAAATGGTTGCCGCGCGGCTACTTATACCGAGGAGCAGGGTGTTGCGGCTATGGCGCCGGAGGACATAGTGATTCGCATTGAGCTGAACCGGGGGCGTAGCGAAGCCGCGCTTTGGACCAGTGACTTGTCCTACGACTATGTGCGCATCAATGCGGAATATCGTACCTGAATGGATGTTGTGCACGTGGCTGTCGGGATCATTTTGAATGATGCCGGACAGATATTGATTGCCAGGCGCCCTCGGGATTCCCATCAGGGGGGGCTTTGGGAATTTCCCGGCGGTAAGATTGAATCAGGGGAACGGGTTGAGGCAGCGTTAAAACGCGAGTTGCGGGAAGAGTTGGGAATCGAAGTCTGGGAAAGTGAGCCGCTGTTACAGATCCGACACGATTATGGCGACAAGCGCGTTCTACTGGATGTCTGCGTGGTCCGGGAGTTTGGGGGGGAGCCCAAAGGTGCAGAGGGGCAGCCGCTGCAATGGGTTGCCGCCGACGAACTTGGGCAGTACAGATTTCCAGCCGCCAATGATGCGATTATCAGTGCCGTCAGGTCTTTGTTGATTTCCGGCCCTGGGCGCCGGCCCTGAGCAGTAGTGTCTGGTGCAGTTGGTTGACTGCCAATTCCAGTTCGTCCAGCGATTTCGAATTGTCGATGACAATATCCGCCAGGGCCACGCGCTCGTTTCTGTTTATCTGGGCGGCCATAATTCTTTTGACCTGGGCCTCGTCATTATTATCCCGTTGTATGGTTCTTCGCAGCTGGGTTTCCTCGGGGACGTCCACCACAATGATGCAATCGGCCAAGTCTTTCTGTTGGGTCTCAAGTAATAGGGGTGAGCTTAGCACCGTGTAGGGTGAGCGTGATGACTGGAGTTGCCGGAGAATTTCCTCACCTATCAGGGGGTGGGTAAGCTGCTCCAGCCAACGGCGCTCTCCCTCGTTCGAAAAAACCCGTGAGCGCAACGCCGCTCGATTGAGTGTGCCATCGGCTAACAGTATTTTCTCGCCTGCTACCGGCTCATCAAAATGGCTGGCGATAGCCGCTAACGCAGGCGTTCCGGGTTGGACGATAATTCTAGCCACCAGGTCAGCATCGACAATAGTGATACCGAAATTTTCCAGCAGTGCGGTGACTGCCGATTTTCCGCTGCCAATTCCGCCGGTGATGCCGACGATATAACTCACGATTGCAATCCGGCGGCGCCCATATAGTAGGCCATTAACGCGTCCCCCCACAGCAGGGTAACCCAGCCGGCCACCGCCAGATAAGGGCCGAATGGGATGGGGACATCTTTGCCGCGCCGGGTGGCGATCATCAGGGCGATACCGCAGACCGCACCTACCAGGGATGAGAGTAGAATGAGCATGGGAATGCTCTGCCACCCCAGCCAGGCGCCCATAGCGGCCAGCAGCTTGAAATCGCCGTAGCCCATGCCCTCCTTCCCGGTGAGCAGTTTGAATATCCAGTAGACGCTCCATAGCGAAAGATAGCCCAGCATCGCACCCAGTACTGCGTCGTGCAGGCTGACCGTTACACCCAGTGCGGAGAACGTCAGGCCCAACCACATCAGGGGCAGGGTAATGTCGTCGGGAAGCAATTGGTGGTCAATATCAATCATGGTGAGAGTTATGAGCGCCCAGGTCAGTAACATCGCCCCCAGCAGGGCGAGGGAGGCATCATAGTGGGACGCCAGGGCCACAGTCATCAGTGCCGTCACCAGTTCAACAATGGGATATCGGGGGGATATTGCAACACCGCAGTTGCCACACTTTCCGGCCAGTAATAGATAGCTGAGGACGGGAATGTTCTGCCAGGGCTTAATGCCCTCCTTGCAATGGGGGCAATGGGAGTTGGGCGAGGAGAGGCTTATAGTGGCATCGCAGGGTGGCTCCTCAACCTCCAACAACTGACAGCAGTCTTTGCGCCAGCGAGAGTCCATCATCAATGGCAGCCGATATATGACAACATTGAGAAAGCTACCGACAACGAGGCCCAGGGTCGCCAGAGCGACCAGCAAAAGCCAGTCGTGCTGGTTAAGTACCTCTAGCATAGAATGTTGTCCGTCCTGGTTGGTAAGGCGCGCTTGCTATATAACCGAGCCAAGCATGAAGATGGGAAGATACATGGCAATCATTAGGCCACCAACCAAGACCCCCAGTATCGACATGATAATGGGCTCCATCAGAGAGCTCATGCTGTCTACCGCGTTGTCGACAGCTTCTTCATAATGGGTGGCCACCTTGTCCAGCATTTCGTCCAGCGCGCCGGATTCCTCGCCGATGGAAACCATCTGCAACAACATGCTGGGAAATAGTCCTGTGGCTTTAATGGAGCTATACAAGGTGGTACCCGTGGTCACATCGTCGCGTATTTGCCGAATTGCCTTAGCATAGACCGAATTTCCCGCCGCGCCGGCGGTAGAGTCCAGGGCCTCGACCAGTGGAACCCCGGCGGCAAAGGTCGTGGACAGGGTTCGCGAGAATCGCGCGATCACGGAGTTAAATACGATGTCGCCGATGACCGGTGCGCGCAAGGCAAGGCGATCCAGTAACTCGGAAAACGCTACCGATCGGAGTTTTGCCTCGCGAAATAGAAAAATGGTGGCGAAGATCCCGCCCAAAATAATGAGCCACCAATCCTGCACAAAGTAAGAGATATTAAGCACAAACAGGGTAAATGACGGTAGGTCTGAGCCGAAACTCCTGAACGTTTCGGCAAATTGGGGCACCACCTTTATAAGAAGGATGGCGGTAACAATGACCGACACAACCACCACGGCAATGGGATAAGTCATGGCCTTTTTAATTTTGGCTTTTAGTTGTTCGGTTTTTTCTTTGTAAGTTGCCACCCGGTCCAGCATCACCTCCAGTGTTCCCGAGGTCTCGCCGGAAGCCACCAGAGAACAATAAAGTTCATCAAATTGTCGTGGGTGTTTTGCCAAAGAGGGGGCCAAGCCATTGCCGGAGGCAACGTCATTTTTGATTGTCTCCACCAGCTCCCGCATTTTGGGCTTTTCCAGGCCCTCGCCCACAATATCGAAACTCTGTACCAGGGGGACACCCGCCTTCATCATGGTTGCCATTTGGCGGGTAAATATAGCGATGTCTGCCGCTTTTATTGGCTTGCCCCCGCCGCCGAAAAGAGGTTTGGATTTTTTGCGAACAGTTTTGGGCTTAATTCCCTGGCGGCGCAGTTGGGCCTTTGCCATAGAGGATGTCGTTGCCTGTATCTCGCCTTTGGTCGACCGTCCGGTTTTATCGGTACCACTCCAGGTGAATGTATTCCCCCGCATAGCCGCTCTGGTTGCCATAATTGTGTCCGCCCCTATCCTGGTAGTGGTGTAAGCCGTTGTGTCGCTAGTCTGTCGTAATCCGGTTTACTTCTTCCAGGGAGGTTATGCCCTGGGCTACTTTCATTAATGCTGACTTTCTGAGATTGTTGAAACCCTCAACGCGTGCCTGGTCGCTGATTTGAATGGAGTTTCCCTCCTCCATAATAATCTTGGATATTGCCGGCGTAACACGCACCACCTCGTAGACCCCCAGGCGACCCTTGTAGCCTTCATGGCATGCGTCGCAACCCACTGCATGTAGAATATTTGCATCTTCCAACAGCTCTTCGGTGAAGCCCTCCTGCAATAGCGTGTCGTGGGGAATATCCGCCGGCACACAGCACTCTTTGCACAGGCGTCGCGCCAGGCGTTGGGCGATAATCAGGCTGACGGATGTTGCGAGGTTGAAGGCAGGTACGCCCATATTGAGCATGCGGGTGACCGTCTCGGCAGCGCTATTGGTGTGCAATGTAGACAACACCAGGTGGCCGGTTTGTGCCGCTTTGATAGCGATTTCAGCGGTCTCGAGATCGCGAATCTCGCCTACCATGATGATATCGGGATCCTGGCGCAGAAAAGAGCGCAGCGCGGTGGCAAAGGTGAGGCCCACCTTGGGATTTACGTGGACCTGATTAATCCCCTCCAGGTTAATCTCGACCGGATCCTCCGCCGTGGAGATATTTCGCTCCGGGGTGTTGAGGATATGCAGCCCGGTATACAGCGACACCGTTTTACCCGAGCCGGTGGGGCCGGTCACCAGGATCATTCCCTGGGGCTGGTTCAGCGCTCGCAGGTACATCTCTTTCTGCTCGGGTTCATAACCCAGCGCATCGATGCCCATTTGTGCGCTGGACGGGTCGAGAATACGCAGCACAATTTTCTCGCCAAACAGTGTGGGCAGGGTGTTTACCCGAAAATCGATTGCCCGCTTGCGTGACAATCTCATCTGAATTCTGCCATCTTGAGGAACCCGACGTTCTGAGATGTCCATCTGGGACATGACTTTGAGGCGGGCGGCCAGTCGGGGGGAGAGGTTTTTGGGCGGGCGGACGACCTCGCGTAATATCCCGTCGGTTCGAAATCGGACGCGATAGTTGTTTTCGTAGGGCTCGAAGTGGATGTCGGAGGCACCTTGCTTGATCGCATCAATCAGGACTTTGTTGACGAAGCGAACGATGGGGGTCTCGTCAATGCCCTCGCTGCCGTCATCCGCATCGCTGCCGTCCGTGACAGCTTCGACGTCCACGCCATCGAGGTCGACATCATCGAGATCGCCCAGGCCGTCATCGAGATTCTCCTGACTTTCTACCCATTCGATGATAATTTTGCTGAGCGCCCGCTCCTCAACTAAAATGGCGTCGGTGTTGATTCCGGTATGAAACTTTATCTCATCCAATGCGGCGAGGTTGGTAGGGTCCGAGACGGCGATAAAGAGCCGGGTGCCGCGGCGAAACAGCGGAAGGGCGTGGTGTTTGGTGACCAGCTTTGCCTCTACCAACTCATCTGGGAGGTTCACGCGATTGAAGGCATTGATATCGAATAAGGGCACGCCAAACTCGTGTGAGGCGACCTCGGCGAGTTGTTGGCCGTCTACGTTTTTTTTCTCTACCAGATACTGCACAAAAGGCATCTTCTCCGAGGATGCTTCCTGGTAGGCGTCCGCTGCCGTTTCGGCTGATAGCAGCCCCTCAGCGACCAGCCTTCCCGCCAGCCCGCTAAGTTGCCCTATTGCTTTGTAGTTCATTGCCCTAGCTTCCTGGTCTAGATGCGCTGTCACACAATGGTCTTGTGTTTATGCCCTCTAGTATAACCATCAGGCAGGCAGTCTAATAGCCTTTGGTAGGAACTAATACCATGATTTTTGGTTATTTTTTGGCAGCGGTTGCCCCGAGGAGCACTACTTTGGCGTGACAGGGCTATCCTCGGCAATTGGCCGGTACGTAGGCCAGGTCGATGCCGTTGGTGGAAGCCGGCAGGCAGGTCCAGGTCATAAATTCATTGACAATACTGGGAACCAGTTGCAGCTGATTGTCGGTGCCCAGAATAGGCATGCTTAGCACTATTGTGATAGTACCGGGTACCGGTACGGAGTTGACCCCAACGCTGGAGACATACTGGGAAGCATAGCTTATCGGGGGTTCCATCCCCGCAGCGGAGTTATCAGTAGGGACATAGCCTAAGGTATAGTACGAGTTTGTCACTGCTGTTTTGGCTGCCGCGGCGAAGCCCACGCCTTCGGCAACTTTAGCCCGGGTGGCGTAGTCCGAATAGGCCGAGAGGGCCATCACGGCCAAGATGCTCACTATTGATATAACTACCATCAATTCAATGATGGTGAACCCTTTGTTCCGAGTCATGTTGCTACCCATTCCCAGTTGGATAAAAGCAAAAGAGCGACCTGTACAAATCGTTGCAACTTACTTTTCTTGTTCGGTGATCAGTTCTGATAATTGTTGGTTGAGTTTTGCGACCAACGCGGAGGCGGGTTCGTCTTGAATCCCTGCCTCGGCCAAGTCGCTGGCGATGGCCTTTAGCGCGTCAATGCGTGCGCGCATTTCG
>Ga0114950_10000021_pt1 | contig 71103 bp, 54 predicted proteins | sample N075metaG_FD_83503 | JGI IMG/M metagenome (GOLD analysis project Ga0114950, IMG submission 83503) | Deep subsurface microbial communities from Kermadec Trench to uncover new lineages of life (NeLLi) - N075 metaG | ecosystem: Environmental > Aquatic > Marine > Ocean trench > Sediment | place...
CCGACGAGGGCGAGCCCGGTACCTTCAAGGACCGCTACCTCATGGAGCGCGATCCGCACGCGCTGCTCGAAGGCATGATCATCGCCGCCTACGCCATCGACTGTCACAAAGCCTATGTCTACATCCGCGGCGAGTACTTTCGATCCGCTCATCGCCTCCAGCGCGCCATCGACGAGGCGCACGAAAGCAGTTGGCTGGGCAAGGATATCCAGGGCAGCGGTTTCGATCTGGATGTGGTCATCCACCGTGGCGCTGGAGCGTATATCTGCGGCGAAGAGACGGCGCTTCTGACCTCGCTCGAAGGAGGGAAGGGCTTCCCACGTCTCAAGCCTCCCTTCCCCGCGATCTCGGGTCTCTTCTCCTGCCCTACGATCATCAACAATGTCGAGACCCTGTGCTGCGTGCCGTTCATTCTGCGCCACGGAGTCGAACGATTCAAGGAGATCGGCACCGAGACTCAGGGCGGCACGCGCCTCTTCTGCGTATGCGGGCATGTGGTCACGCCCGGCGTCTACGAGGCGCCGGTCTCGATCACACTGCGAGAGCTGATCGAGCGGGCCGGCGGCATCCGCGACGGCAACCAGCTCAAGGCCGTGATCCCCGGGGGCATCTCGGCGAAGATCCTTACCGCCGATGAGATCGACGTCGCCATGGACTTCGACTCCCTCCGCGCCGCGGGCACCATGGCCGGCTCCGGTGGCGTTATCGTCATGGACGACACCACCTGCATGGTAGAGGCGCTCGAGTCCGCCGCCAAGTTCTTCGCGGACGAGTCCTGCGGACAGTGCTCGCCGTGTCGTGAAGGGACCGGCTGGGTGCTTCGCATCATGCACCGCATCCGCAAAGGGCGGGGGACGATTCAGGACTTGGATGACCTGCTCGCCATCGCCGGCGACATGGAAGGCACGACCATCTGCGTCTTCGCGGACGCCGCCGCTTGGCCGGTGCAGTCCTACATCGCGAAATTCCGGAACGAGTTCGAGGAGTACATCGCCCGGAGCACAGAGCGCTCGCCCGCAAGCAAGGAGGCCGCCGCCCATGCCTAGCCTGAGCCGCTTGACTATTGATGGCCGCGAGATCACCGTTTCCGAAGGAACCACGGTCATCCAGGCGGCGGAGCAGCTCGGGATCTTCATTCCTCGCTACTGCTACCATCCCGGCCTCTCGATCGCCGGCAACTGCCGCATCTGTCTCGTCGACGTCGAGAAATCCCCTAAGCTCGAGATCGCCTGCAACCTAGCGGTCAGGGAGGGGATGGTCGTGCACACCCAGAGCGACGAGGCCGAGGATGGGCGCCGGTCCGTGCTGGAGTTTCTGCTAGCCAACCACCCGCTCGACTGCCCCGTCTGCGACCAGTCCGGTGAGTGCGACCTGCAGAACTTCTACATGAACTTCGGGCTCTACGACCCGAGGTTCCGGGAGCAGAAGGTCAAGAAGAAAAAGGCCGTGGAGCTGGGCCCGCATGTGATGCTCGACCAGGAGCGCTGTATCCTGTGCTCCCGCTGCGTGCGCTTCACCGACGAGATCACCGAGACGGGTGAGTTCGGCATCTTCAACCGCGGCGACCGTGCCGAGCTTGGGATCTACCCCGGCGAGGTGCTCGACAATCCCTACTCGGCGAACGTGGTGGACATCTGTCCGGTGGGCGCCCTGACCGAGAAGGACTTCCGCTTCGCGGCCAGGGTCTGGTACCTCTCGAGCGCCCCGACCGTCTGCAACGGTTGCAGCCAGGGCTGCAACGTCGATCTACACTTCGTGCTCGACAGGCCTCATCTGAATGACGGGGCCAGGCTCGTGCGCATCAAGCCCCGCTACAACGCGGAGGTCAACCAATGGTGGTTGTGCGACGAGGGGCGCTACGGCTTCGGCTGGCTGGATAAGGCACGGATCACGAAGGTGCAACACGGGCCGGCCGCGAACGGAGAGGCGACGTGGGAGCGAGCCCTCAGCACGATCGCGACGACATTTCTGGAATTGGGCAAGGGCCAGATCGGCGTGATCGCCTCGGCCCAGCTCACCAATGAAGAGCTCTTCCTCATCCGAGAGATTTTCCAGAATTCCCTGGGAGCCCGAGTCAGCTCAAACATTTCAGAAAAGCCCGGCTCTGCCGACGACTTCCTCATCAAGGCCGACAAGAATCCCAACACCCGGGGAGCGACGCTTCTGGGTTTGGCCGGCCCCGATGCACCGGACGCCGAGCAGATTGTGGACGAGGCCGTCTCTGGGAAGCTCGGTGCCCTATGGGTCTTCGGGCACGATCTAGTGGAGCTCTTTGGCGAGGAGAGAGTCCGGGAGCTCGCGGAGAAAGTAGGTCTCTTTATCTTCTCGGGCACCAACGACAACGCGACCGTGCCGTTCGCCCATTGGGTACTGCCGACAGCCGCCTATGTGGAGAAGGATGGCACCTTCGTCAACTGTCACGGCCGGGTCCAGCGCATCGGCCGCGCCTTCGCACCTCTCGAGGACGCGCGTGAGGACTGGCGCCTTCTCCTGGATTTGGCTGGGCGGTTAGGCCAGACGCTTGCCTTTCGGGGACCGCAGGAGATCTTCGACGGCTTGGCCAAGGCGTCGAGCGCCTTCGAGGGACTGAGCTACGAGACCATCGGAGCGCAAGGAGCCGACATGAGTGCTGAAGCGGTCCAGCCATGATCGAAATTCTGGTCATCAAGGTGGTTCTGGCAGGGATGGTCTTTCTCGCGGTCCTGAATCTGGCGGGGTTTCATACCTGGGTGGAGCGCAAGCAGTCAGCCCTCATCCAGGACCGCATCGGGGCCAACCGCGCCAGCATCTTCGGCTTCAAGGCGCTGGGACTCTTCCATACCATCGCCGATCCGATCAAGCTGTTCACCAAGGAAGACATCGTCCCGACCGGGGCGGATAAGACCCTCCATACCCTGGCCCCCTTCTTCTCGGTCTTTTTCGCCTTGGTGACCTTTGCCGTGATTCCCTTCGGCGACCACCTCATCATAGGGGAGCGGGTCATAAACCTGCAGGTGGCCAGCATCAACGCGGCGCTGCTCTTCATCTTCGCCATGCTCTCCCTCGGGGTCTACGGCGTGATCCTCGCCGGGTTCGCTTCGCGCAACAACTACGCGATCATGGGCGGGCTTAGAGCGACCGCGCAGATGATCTCCTATGAGGTCGCTCTGGGCATCTCCATCGTCGGCGTCGTCATGGTCTACGGGACCATGGACCTGGCCGAGCTGGTGCGGGCCCAGGGATACATGATCGGTGGATGGATCCCGATGTGGGGAATCGTCACCCAGCCTGTCGCTTTCATCGTCTTCTTGACCGCGGCCCTCGCTGAGACCAAGAGAGTCCCCTTCGACCTGCCGGAAGCCGAGTCGGAGATCATCGGCTACTTCGTCGAGTACAGCGGCATGAAGTTCGGGATGTTCTTCCTCACCGATTTCCTCGAGACCATCGTGGTGGCATGCGTCGCGACGACTCTCTTCTTCGGCGGGTGGCAGGTGCCCTTCCTCCTGCCGGACGGCTTTCACTTCCCCTGGGGCGGAGAGCTCCTTTTCGCCAACTGGTTCTACGCGCTCCTCGGAGTGACGAGCTTCTCGATCAAAGTCTTGATCTTCTGCTTCGTGTTCATGCAGATAAGATGGACCCTGCCGCGCTTTCGCTACGACCAGCTCATGAGCCTCGGCTGGAAAGGGCTCTTCCCAATAGCGGTGGCCAACACCGTGCTCACGGCCGTCGTGCTAGTCTTCTTCGGGGAGGCACCCTGATGGCCGTCAAAGTCGTCCGCAGGCCCGAGCTGACCTTTTGGGAGAAGACGTACCTCCCCCAGATCCTCTGCGGCCTCAAGATCACCTTTTCGCACTTCTTCCGCAACCTCTTCCTCCATATCGCGCACCTCTTTGGCCGACTCCTGCATCTTCCCGCCAGCGCCACCATCCAGTATCCCGAGGAGCTCCGGCCTCTCATGTCGAGGTACCGAAGTCGCCACCGGCTCACCGTACGCGAGGACAACACCCCCCGCTGTGTGGGCTGCATGCTCTGTGAGACGGTGTGTCCGGCCAGATGCATCACCATCGTGCCGGCTGAGCATCCAGACCCGAACGTCGAGAAGTACCCGATCCGCTTCGACATCGACCTGGGCGTCTGCGTCTATTGCGGATACTGCGTCGAGGTCTGCCCCGAGGACGCGATCCGCATGGACACGGGAATCCTCGACCTGGCCTCCTACTCGAGGGAAGGCATGCGGCTCGATATCCATGAGCTGATGGACCCTTCGCTGCGCAAACCGATCAACGACTGCAGCCTGGACTTCCCACACCAGTGTGAGCCAACAGGGGGACAGATGAAGGGCAGCTGGAGCGCCGACACGCCAAAGACCGAGTCCTGAGAGCCGGACGTAACGATGAGTCGCCTGCGTTTCGCCAAGGAGATCATGGTGACGAAGCTCGTCACCGTAGGTCCGGAAGACGATGTGCTTCGAGGGATTCGTCTCCTTCTGCGCCATCACATCTCCGGCGCCCCCGTAGTCGATAGCGACCGGCGCTATCTCGGTACGCTTACAGAGAGAAGCTGCATGAGAGTCCTCACCCAGACGGCTCGCGAGGCCGGGCCGGAGGCGATGCAAGTTCCCCAAGCGCGCGCGTTCATGTCGAAGAATCTCCTCACTTTGAGCCCCGAGACCGACGCCATCGAAGCTATCGCGATGCTCCTCGAACATCGTTTCTCCGGGGCTCCCGTCGTCGACAAGGATGGGAAATTTCTGGGGGTGTTCTCCGAACGCTACATCATGCAACTGCTCATCAACTCGGCCTACGAGCAAGTACCCTCCACCCGCGTGGACGCGTTCATGAACACGGACCAGGGTCGGTTGATTGATGAGACGACAGACCTTCTCGAAGTCGCTCGGATCTTCCTCGACACGTATTACCGCCGACTGCCGGTCTTGAAGGACGGAAAACTGATCGGCCAGATCAGCCGGCGGGACGTTCTCAGTGCCGAGCATCACTTGGCCCACGTCATAAAGGGTCGCTGGCGGAGCCTGCTCGACCATCCTCTTGGACGGATCTTGGCCAACGTATGGCGCCGTGGCGAAGAGCCACCCTCGACGCAGATCTCCCATATCATGGACACCTCCGCCGAGACGATCGAGGAGGACTTGGACCTCCTGGCGATCGCCAGAATCTTCCTGGACTCCAACCGTCGTCGCCTTCCGGTACTCCGCGCAGGCAAGCTGGTCGGCCAAATCAGCCGCCGCGATCTACTGCTCGAGGTGCTCGACCTGCTCTCAGAACATCCGCGCCGTGAGCAACCGGGCCTTTTCCTGAGCGCCGTCTCAGACCCTGCTGAGAATCCGATCTTGCGGGACAGTCCTCATCCGAGCGCCGGGTCGTCGCAGCACTGATCAGCGACGACGCTGAAGAAAGAGCCCACGCGCCCACCGCTCGAAGACGTCGGTTCGGAAACTGCCGGCGCAAGCTCCTCGCGCACGTCGTGGTCTTCGGCGAGCGCCATTTGATCCGGCTTGTGAGGTCGTACATCCGCTCCTACCACAAGGATCGTTGCCACTTGGAACTCGAAAAAGACCACGCCGACGAGAGACCGATCACGCCGCGACCGTCACCCACGGTCGAGGTCCTCGTGTTGCCGAGAGTGGGTGGCCTTCATCATCGCTACCAGTGGCGGGAAGCTGCGTAGCGCCGTTCCGGTGGCGCACGTCGCGTGGCCCGAAGCCGTGACCGTTCTTGCTTTCCGATCATCAAGCCCGCAGTCGACGTGACGGCCGCACAGTCTAGTCTAGTCTAGTCTCGCGGGCGTCGACCTTGCTTTTTTCGTCGTCGCCGGGGCGCACGAGCCCGCAGTTCCCAAGCCGATTGATAATGACGAACGACAGGTGCAGTCCTACATCGCGAAATTCCGGAGCGAGTTCAAGGAGTACATTTCCCGGAGCACAGCGCGCTCGCCCGCGAGCAAGGAGGCCGCCGCCCATGCCTAGCGGGCTCCGTGAGCAAGCTCACGACGACGTGGTGTCCCGCGTCAATAACCGTGCGCGTTCGAAATCAGAGACTTACGCACCGCTGTCACCCCGGCCGGAGGAGGGGATCTCCGACTTGAGATTAAGGGGCGGAAGAGCCACACTCCGCCGCGCAGTTTCGCGTTCTTCCTCCGCAATCTCAAGCGGGAGAACGCGCGTCAGTCTCTGATTTCATACGCGGACGGATTTCGATGAGACACAAGCCGAGAACGTCCCTTTTTCCTCTGATTCAAACGGCGCAGGTCTCTAATAATCATGGATTTCGCCTTCACTCTGAGTATTGACCCCGTAGTGTGCCAAAACTCAACCGGCGCTAAGCAGAGTGGCGTTGGGTGACGTTTTCTAAAAGTAAGAGTAGCGCCAGTGCTCCGAAAGGCTAGAATGCGGCCTATGCAGCCCCACCTATGGCACTTCCTCGCGTTGACCTTCGCAGGGTGGGTCAACCGGTCCCAGCAGGATGTAATCGAATACCTGAAGGAAGAGAATCGAGTGCTCCGGGAGCAGCTCGGTGCCCGTCGCCTACGCTTCACGGATGACCAGCGTCGGCGCCTGGCAGCGAAGGCGAGGGCCCTGTGCCGGGAGAACCTGAAGGAATCTTGTCGAACGATCCAATCCAAACCTTTGGAGGACACACCGATGAACCTCTCACGGCTATACGTTCTGTTCGCCGCTTTGGTGGTGGCAATTTCTTCATCTGTGGCCGCTCAAGAATCTCCCGCGGCGGTCGTCGCGGCTTTGGACGCCCGTTCCGATCATATGACCGAGGTGGCTATGAAGATCTGGAACCTGGCCGAGCTTGGGTACCAGGAGACCGAGAGCTCCGGGCTCCTTCAGTCTGAGCTGCGCAAGGCCGGGTTCCGCGTGGAAGCCGGGGTAGCCGGTATTCCCACCGCTTTTGTCGCAAGCTGGGGTAGCGGAAGCCCGGTCATCGGTGTTCTTGCAGAATTCGACGCCCTTCCCGGCATCAACCAGGACGCGGTTCCGACCCGGCAGGGCATCGACGGCAAGACCGCGGGTCACGCCTGCGGGCACCAGCTGTTCGGCACGGCGTCGACCCACGCGGCCATCGCGGCGAAAGAGTGGCTCGAGGCGACCGGCTCCTCCGGCACGATTCACCTCTATGGCACGCCGGCCGAGGAAGGCGGCTCCGGAAAAGTATACATGGCCCGCGCGGGACTGTTCGCGGACGTGGACGCGGTGCTTTCGTGGCACGCCGGTGACCGTAACTATGCCGGGCCCAACACCAACCTGGCCGTGAAGTCGGCCAAGTTTCGTTTCTCTGGCGTCTCCGCCCATGCGGCGGCGGCGCCAGAGCGTGGTCGGTCGGCGCTCGACGGCGTCGAGGCAATGAACTACATGGTCAACATGATGCGCGAGCACGTGCCCCAGCAGACGCGCATCCACTACGTGATCACGGCCGGGGGCAGCGCGCCCAACGTCGTTCCGGATTTCGCCGAGGTGTACTACTACGTGCGCCATCCCGATCCGGCGATCGCCAAGGAGGTGTTCGAGCGGATGGTGCTGAGCGCCGAAGGCGCGGCTACGGGAACGCAAACCTCGATGGAGTACGAGGTGATCGGTGGCTCCTACAACCGTCTTCCCAACACAGCCCTACAAGAGGTGATGCATCGCCACCTCGAGGCGGTAGGAGGCGTCGAATACGACGAAGCGGAGCTCGCCTTCGCACAAACCCTCCAACAGTCCTTCGAGAACCCACCGGACTTGGAACAGGCCTGGTTGATCCAACCCAACGAGTTCCGCCAGACTTACGCCTCCGCTGACACCGGCGACATCACATGGCTGGTGCCATCGGCCAACCTCTCGACAGCCACTTGGGTACCCGGTACCTCGGCCCACAGCTGGCAGGCCATTGCGGCGGGCGGCACGAGCATCGGTGCCAAAGGCATGATGGTGGCCGCCAAGACCTTGGCCTTGACCGCCATCGACCTCTTCCAGAATCAGGGCGTTATCGCGAAGGCACGGTCCGAGTTCGATGAGCGTCGCGGTCCAGACTTCGCATATGAGGCATTGTTGGGCGACCGGGATCCGCCTTTGGATTACCGGCTGCCAGGGGCCAGGCGATAGGGACGCCTTCCTCGGCCCTGAGCTCGAGCGGGTTCGAGCATTAGTCTGAAGCGTTGATGAATTGCCCGCAACTACCCGACCGAGTAACCGAAGAATCGAACAGATTCGAAGAACTTCTCATACGCGCGGACGCGAGCATCTCCTGCGCTTCGGCGCGGGCAAGTACGGCAAGACGACCACGAAGCATCTCTTCGACAGTGACCACACTGGTAGCGATACTTCCAGGCGGAGCCGCCTCCAATTTATTCCTCAGCCCCGGGTATCCGCGCTCGTGGAGACTGACGTGGTCCGTGTCGAACAACCACTTGAGCGCGGGAGGCATCAGGATCTAGCGCGCTCGATCTCCTGAAGATATTCCTCGAAATCTGGATCGTCCGCGGATCTCCCAAACCCATCGAGCCAGGGATCCCCCACCTTGCCCACTGGGACCTCCAGCTCGACCCATTTTGCTGAGCCGAGCCATTCTCCGAGGGCGCGTTCGACTTTCTCCAGGGCCTCCGCCTCTGTTGGCGCAACTACCCTGAGCTCGGGTTTGCCCAAGGGCTCTGCCGTATACTCGTCCTCAGAATTCGATTCCACTACCACGGGGTAACGCATGGATCCAAATATCCTCTAACGTATGATAACGCCGTTTGTGACGACATCCGAACTGTGTACCGATGACGTCAGGGCGTTATTGATCGTAGCAGACGAATAGAAGATTGGGCCGCTCGACGTCCGCGGGAATTTGGGGCGGCGACGTCGTGCATGCCAGCCATGCCAACAGGACTGCGAAGAAGCCCTGCCGCTTCATCATGCAAGGGAAAGCATTGCTCCTCGCACGATCATTGTGGAGGATCGAGAGCGAACGTTCGACAGCATCCTTTGAAGACAGCCATGATCGGTCGGCTGGCCATGAGAATGGCTCCCTGCCATTCTTGGGCATGATGAGAACCCACCGTGTTCGCCGGAGCTGCGTTCCAGACGAGTCCGCGAACGCGAACGTACTTGTCGTCAGCGACGGCGGCTCGGAGAACTTTGGCGAGGTCGATCAGCTTCTCGAGGATTCAAGTTCACTGAGGAGGGTGCTCGCACAGATCGATATCATCTCCTCGAACTCCCTGATCGAAGCGTTCTGGCGACAATTGAAGCACGCGTGGCTCTTCCTGAATACGCTCGAAAGTACGGCGGCGGTGCGGCGTCTCGTCGCGTTCTACATCGGTGAGCACAATGAAAAGATCCCACGCGCCGTTCTCGGAGCTCGTACACGAGACGAGGTCTATTTCGGCCGGGAGGAGGATCTGCGAGAGTGCCTCTCCGAGCAAAGAAAGACAGCGCAGCACGTCACAGGCGCGCGGCGAATCGAGCCGCGAGTTGTCATCGCTGCGACTCTTCGCGCGCTGGCCCTACTGTCCGGAGTGTCGCCAGAACAGGGGCTCGTCGATAATCTGCTCGGAAATCTGCACGATGTCCGTGTGAGCAGCACGTTTCCTCCGGACACGTCTTCCGGGCCGCTCTTTGAACTGCTGGGAGCCGAGGACAAAAAGCACGTACTGTTCGATACGGGTCACACCGCCGCGAAACCAGACCATACACGAAGTGCTCGACTGGCTGGACGAGCATCTCGGCCCGGTGGAGCTTGTGGAGGCGCCGCATCCACCAAAACAACTCAGCACCGACCAGTACGAAAACAACAGGGCCGAGGTCTCACATGAGCCGACGCGGCAACGAGAGCGGCAAATGCGAAAGTTCAAATCTCCAGGTCAAGCGCAGCGATTCCTGTCCGGGCACGGACTCGTCCAAAACCTCTTCCGCGTCGGGCGCCGACTGTTGCAGGCTCGCCATCATCGAGAGCTGCGAGGTCGCGCCTTCGTCACTCGGACGCAGTAACATGCGCCCCGTGACTCGAACGGAGACGTCACTCGGCGGTGCCGGCTTGCTCGCGCAACGTCAACTTGACAGTACCACTGTGGATATGAGATACGCTAACCAAGGAAAAATCCCGCCCAGAACCTTTTACTTTTTTCGCACGGAGGCCGCGTATGAAGTGCCCGTTGATCGTATTTCTTGTACTCGGTTGCTTGCTCGATCGTGTGGTTGCCGAAGAGCAACGCAGTGCGGTTGCTGAAGAGGACGAGATCGTTGCAGGTGCACGAGTAAGAATTTCGACTGCTGACGTCGACGAGATAACCGGGCGCATCGAGAAGCTCACCGCAGATACGCTTCTGATCAAACTTGACGACGCGTCGCGATCGCTCTCGGTACCGGTCGTTGAGCTGACGAAAATCGAAGTAAGTCGTGGCCGTCGTAGCCGCTCACAGGCTGCATGGACGAAGGCAAAATGGGGTGCCCTCATCGGTGCCGTCCCCGGAGCCATCTCACTCGGAGCGCAACACGAGCAAGTTGGCGAAGACGGCTCGAGCGTGGGTGGAGCTGCCGCGCTTGGGGCGTGGGTAGGAGGGTTGTTCGGGGGTCTCATCGGCGCTGCGATTGGGGCCATCAGTCCTGGAGAAGCGTGGGAGAGAGTATCGCCAACATTCCACATGGGACCAAGAGGGCGGGCGGATCCTGGGTTTTCGTTTGCGGTCACCATCGGGTTTTGAGCATTGGCCTCAGCGTTCGAGATCGGGATAGTCGATGTCACCGTCCGAGCCAAACTACTGCGTCACCACAATCGGATGGGTGTTGTAGGAATAGTGTCGGTGGATTCTCTGACAGGAATCGTCGCCACCCTTAGAGAACACCCCCCGAACCCGCCACCTCGTATTACTTACTGTCTCCCGATCGCCTTCTCGAAGATCAGTTTCTCGAGCTTTCTGGCACAGGCGGATCGAGTTTTTGCGGAGCACAGGAGTCTATTCCGCAGGCGCCAATAGGCTCGAGGACTTCGTACGCACCGAACCTCGTGCCAGCGCTCGATCCCATGACGGCACCATTCTGCCATCATTGCGATGCCGAACGGGACCTTTAGAGCGTTTGAGCGGCAAGAGGAAGATCGGAGTTGAGCGGCACGGTCAACGTCGCCCGGCAGCCGGTGCGGTCCTCACGATTTTTGAGCTCCAAGCTCCCGCCATGCGCCTCCGCGATCTGACGGCTCAGCACGAGGCCGATGCCGCTCCCGGAAGCCTTCGTCGTAAAGAAAGGCACGAATAGATTCGCCGTGTTCGAGAGCCCGGGTCCTTCATCTTCGATGTAGACCTCGAGATTCTCGTCGCTCACCGCCCAGCCCACCCGCACGCCGCCTTTGGTTTCCTCTGCCGCGTCCACCGCGTTGCGCAATAGATTAATGAGGAGCTGCTCGAGCTGGTCGGCATCGGCTTGAATGCGGATGGCGGGCCCCGCGGCGATCTCGACGGGATAACTCGTTTGGAGTGCGGCGATGCGCCTGACGAGCGTATCGACATCCACGGGTTGAAACGTCGGCTCGGGAAGGCGCGCAAGCCGAGCATAGGCGCTCATGAAGCGGCTCAACGCTTCGCTGCGCTCGCCGATGACGACGAGCCCGCGCTTCATGTCGTCTTTCCAATCATCGACCTGGTCGCGATCGAGCAAATGAGCCAGTGTTCCGGCCATCGATTTGATAGGTGCGAGCGAGTTGTTCAGCTCGTGGCCAATGACGCGGATGAGCCGGCGCCATGCTTGGCGCTCCTCCTCTCGAAGCGCTTGGCTGAGGTCGGTGAGGACAACGATGTGATGAGGTCTCCCCTCCTCGCGAAAGCTGCCGCGACGCATCCCCCATCGTCCGGTTTTACCAGGAAACGTTTTCTGCAACGTGCGATTGCTCGCGCCGCTCAGCGCTTCCTCGAGCCCGAGCTCGGACGCCTTTCGTCCAAGGAGTCGTTCTTCGGGCTGCGCGAGCAGGCGCTCACCTGCTCGATTGACGAGCTTCAGTTTGTCTTCGTCGTCGAACGTGAACAGCGCAACATCGATCTCCGCCATCACCGTGCGCAGAAGGTTCGTGGCCTCGAGCGCGCCGAGGCGCTGGGCGTGGAGCGTTTCGCCGAGCACGTTCGCCTCGAGCATGACTTGGCCGAGAGCTTCATCCGTATTGGCGCCGCGCGCCCTTATCGAATAGTCGCCTTCTCGCAGCGCGGCGAGCAGATTCGAAAGTGTTTGCAGCGGCGTCACGACGCGCTCGCGCACCGCGAACGAGAACCCGAGCCAGCCACCGAGGATAAAGAGACAGAGCGTCCACTGCACTTTGGCGGTGTAGTCTCCCCCCAAAATCAGAATCATGGATACGACCACACCAGGAAGCCCCGCCGCGAGCGCAAGAAGAAGAATGTGGGTGTCGTGGCTCAAGCCCCGCCGGCGGGGGGTGACGAGACTGAGAGAAGTGGGACGGTCTTCGCCCACGGCGCTACAGCCGATACCGCTCTAGCCGGCGATAAAGCGCGCTGCGGCTCAGCCCGAGCGCTTTGGCAGCGTGGCTCACATTGCCGTTGTAGCGCGCGAGCGCTTTTTGAATCAAGAGACGCTCGACCTCTTCGAGGTTCATATCCTCGAGCGTGCCCACGCCGTCTTCGGAGGCGGCGCGAAGCCCGAGGTCGGAGACGCGGATCATCTTCCCCTGAGCCATCAAAACGGCGCGCTCGATTGCATGATCGAGCTCACGAATATTGCCCGGCCAGGAAAACTCAGCGAGCGAGCGCCGGGCTTTGTCTTCGAACCCGTCGATTTTCTTGCGGTAGTGGCGCGCATGTTGGCGTAAGAACGTCATGGCGAGAGATTCGATATCCGCCCGCCGGTCCCGGAGCGGCGGCAAATGGAGCTCGATCGTGTTCAGCCGAAACAGCAAATCTTGACGAAACCGTCCCTCAGAGACTTCTAGCGCCAGTTCGGAATTCGTCGCAGACAGAATGCGCACGTGCGCCCGTTTCGTTTTCGATGAGCCGACGCGCTCGAACTCTCCCGTTTCCAGAACGCGCAGAAGTTTCCGCTGCTGGCTATGGGGGATGTTCGCGATTTCGTCGAGAAAGAGCGTGCCGCCATCGGCGAGCTCGAAGCGCCCGACGCGGTCGGTCTTAGCGTCGGTATAAGCGCCTTTCACGTGACCAAAGAGCTCGCTCTCGAAAACACCCTCCGCTAACCCGCCGACGTTCACGGTGACCATGGGCCGACCGGCGCGCGTAGACACCGCGTGCAAAGTACGGGCCACGACGCCCTTTCCCGTACCGTTCTCGCCTGTGATGAGCACGTTCGCGTCCGACGGCCCGACGCGGTGGATGAGCTCGAGGACCTGCTTCATCGCTGCCGATTCGGTCACGAGCTTCGGCGCGTCGAGCCGAAGCAGCTCGTTCTCGCGCTCGAGGCGCTCGCCACGACGAAGCGCACGGCCGAGCTCGATTTGCGTTCTCAGGATGCTGAGAAGCCGTGCATTGTCCCACGGCTTTTGTACGAAATCGCGCGCCCCGTGGCGCATGGCTTCGACGGTGAGCTCGACGCTCCCCCATGCGGTCATGACAACGACGGGAAGCGTCTCGTCGACAGCCTTCAACCGTTCGAGTAGATCGAGTCCTTCTTGCCCCGACGTGGTGTCCCGCGTATAGTTCAAATCCATCAACAGCAAGTCGAAGTCCTGGTCTTCGATGGCCTTGACGATGCCTTCGGGCGTGTCGATGGTCTCGGTGCTGTAGCCTTCCGATTTGAGAAGAAGCTTCAACGCCTCGCAAATGTCGGGCTGGTCGTCAGCCACGAGAACGCGCGGGACGGCTCCTCTCATGTTCAATTTCTCTCGACCCAGCCGTCCTTCAACCGGATGATGCGATTCCCATAGGCCGCGTTCGTCTCCGAATGCGTGACTTGAATGATCGTCGTGCCTTCCTTGTTGAGCGTTTTGAAGAGCTCCATGATCTCCTGGCCTTGCTCGGTATGGAGATTACCGGTGGGCTCGTCCGCAAGGATCACCCTCGGCTGCATGATGACCGCACGCGCGACGCCCACGAGCTGCTGCTGGCCGCCGGAGAGCTGGCTCGGGTACAGATCTTTCTTGCCGACGATCCCGAAGCGATCGATCACGTCACCAACCATCGCCTGGCGCTCCGAGCGCCGGATGTTGCGATACGAGAGCGGGATTTCGAGGTTCTCATAGACGGTAAGGTTGTCGAGCAAGTGATAAGCCTGAAAGACGAAGCCGATGTTTTGCTTGTGCAGCTCGTTGCGATGTTTGATCTTCATGTCGTGGACGGAGTGGTCTTGAAAGTAATATTCACCGCCCCATTCGCCATCGAGCATCCCGAGTATATGAAGAAGCGTGGACTTGCCCGCTCCGGAGGGCCCCATGATGGTAACGAACTCCCCTTCTTCGAAGTCGAGCGTGATTTGTCGAAGCACGTAGGTGCGCCCCGCGCGGGATTCGTAGAACTTTTCGAGATTATTCAGCCGGATCAGCGGCTCTCCGTTTTCACTCACTTGCTTGGACCTCTATTATCGTTTTCGGTTTGTCGATGGCGAAATGGGTTCAACATCAGTTCAGGCGGATCTTTGGGTAGTCTTCCCACGCGGAGGTGTCGGACAAGATGACCTCATCTCCCTCGTTCAGCCCGGCGACGATCTCGATCGTATTGACCGAGCTCTTCCCGAGAATCACTTCGACGCGTTCCGCGGTCCCGTCGCCAAGAAGCCGGAACAGGCCAATCGTCGTCCCGGCTTGACCATAGGCCGGACGGCCCACGTAGAGAACGTTCTCGAGGCGTTCGATCTCGATAGTGCCGTCGACGCTCAGGTCCGGGCGCGCACCCTTGGGAAGCTCGGAGACGAGCTCCACGTCCACCGTGACGGTGCCGTCCTGGACCGCTGGATCGATACGAATGACCCGGCCTTCGATGATCCCGTTCCTCGTGTCGATGCTCGCGCGTTGCCCGATCTCGACATCTTTGGCTTGCGTTTCCGCGATCCGAAGCTCGGCTTTCAAGTGCTCCGGCTGCGCGACACGTGCAAGGTTCAAGCCAGGCGTAACTTGCTGGCCGGCTTCGACGGGTACTTGCTGAAGGACACCGCGGATACCCGGTCGCACTTTGAGCCCTTCGACCTGGCTCTTGCGAAGTGCTTTGAGAGTGCGGAGCTGCTCGACGCGTGAAGCTTCGGCCGCGAGACGGGCCTCGTTCGATTCCCCCGCGATAGAAAGCCGTTGTTGCTCGAGCCCGTTGCGCACCTCGACCTCGCGCGCGCGCTCGGCGGAGAATTTGAGCGCAAGATCCCCGATGATGCCATCAGCATGGATCTCGGTATCGGCTTCGAGCTGCAAGACGGCGGTGCGGTAATCGGCCTGCACGGAGGCGGCGAGAGCTCGTTGGTTCAAAAGCTGGCTTTCGAGCTGAACCTGCAAGTCCACGTACCTCGCCTCCGCCGCGCGCAGTTGGAGCCGCGCGTCTTCGAGCGACTGCACGAGCTCCGGATTCGCCATCTCCAATATGACCGTGTCCGCTTCCACGTCCGTGCCCGGAAGCACGAGCACGCGCTCGACGCGGCCTTCGGTGCGCGCAGCGAGCCATCGGATCTCGACCGGAACGAGCGTTCCGGGGCCGCGCACTTGACGCAGCATCGAGCCCCTCGCCACTCTATCCATCCACACGGTCGAGCGATCCACCGAGGGCGCCGCGGGCTCGAGCTGAGCGACCCAACCAGCGAGCACAAGAAACACCGCCCCCCCGACGATATACATAATCATCTGCTTGCGTTTTCGAGCCTCGGCGACTCCTTCGCGCTTGACGTCCATCTTTAAATTAAACTCCCATCTCCCAGTTCATTCTAGCAAGCAGCGCAAGTTGTATGCCAACGGATGCTATCCTCGTATCTGACTGATTATTAATCACTAATGCGATCCCGTTCCGGTTGGTTGCCTCAATGGCTGTCCGCTTGCGAACACCTATGCGCTCGCTTTCACTTCACCATACGAGAGGCGGCACCCAGATGTTTGGTGGAAAAGGATGCGGACGGGGTCCCGCTCAGAAGCGTCGCGGGTGGAACGAGGCTGCGACCGGGAAGATCCGCGGGACGCTCTAGCTCTAGCAAATCCAGGACCGTGGGCACGATGTCGATCGACCGAATCTTGCCGAAATTCGTTCCCGGCGGGATGCGCGGCCCCCACGCGGCGGCGATCGCGAGCATATTGCGCCGCGTGGGAACAAAAATATGGTTCCCGCGCGGCTCGGTCATCTCGACCACCAGATTCCCACGCGTTTGTGTCGAAGGATAGTAGCCAGGGAGATAGTCCAAAAAGAGATCCCCCGTCGAGGCGCCTCCGGGCTGCAGGAGCCCGCTCGTTGCCGGCTCGAAAAACGCGGTAATGATGAGCTCTCCCGTGTCCGGATCCCGCAGCGCGCCTAGCGCGCGGCGCACTTCCTGTAAGACCCCCGTCTTTTCTGCTGGCGGCACGATCCCTCCAGGCCGTCCCGTCAAGTTAACCGCAATCGAGCCGTCGGCGAGCGGCGGCGCCAGCGCACGGGTCGTGGACAAATCGATCGACCCGTCGCCGTGAAGCGTCAGAAGCCCGGCCTCCGCGAGCGCGACGTTCAAATGCAGCAAACGATCCGTTCCCGCCATCCCGTGATCGCTGACAACGACGACGTGAGCGTCGTCTCGTTCGGCGGCGTCCATCAAAACGCCGAGAAACGTGTCCTGGAGCTCGAAGCCCTGGACGACAAACGGCGAGACCTTCGCGGCAAGCGTTTCGTCGTGGCCCGCGAGCGCCTCATCGAGATAGCCGAACAACTCGTGATTCACGTCGTCGGTCACGGGACTATAGAGCACGACGAGGTCGTAATCCTCTTCGAGGGCGACCTTCGCTTGCGCGATGATTTGACTTTGAAGATGCGCGAGCGTCTCGAGAAAGCGCATTTCGGCAAGACCGTCGCCCCCGTCCGCAAGTCTGGGCCCGAGCCGACCTCGCGCGTACGGCCGCGTTGCTCCGTTTCCAGCATAGGCTTGCATCACTGGAAGATCGGCATCCGGCATCTCGCTGTTCAAGATAGCCATTTCGGCTGCACCCGATCGATACAGGAGAAAGTGTTGTCCATCCGGAGCAAGATCGAGCATACGGAGGGAGAACCAGGCGGACTTCCCCTTGACCGTCGCTTGGATAGACGTCGAGAAGCCAAGACCCGGCTTGACGCGGGCTTCGAAAACCGTAGCTCGGGTCTCGCGCACAATCCCGAGCGTGTCCAAGCCCTGGACAGGGTCGAGTGGATCGTCGAAAAATAGCCCCAAAAACGGCGTTTCTGCCACCGCAAAGCGAAACGCCCGGGCCTCGCCTCCCCAAGCTTCTGGCACAGCCCAACCCGCCGGCACTTCAAGATGCAACGAGGATTCGTCAAAGCTCTCACCGCGCGACTGGGCTTCGGTATAGCCGTGGACGATAAAAAGATGCTCGAGCTCGCTCGGGCTCAACCGCGCCCGTGCATCCTCGAAGGGATAGGCTTGGGTCGCGTGCATCGCGTAAGTGTCGAGGCCGTTTCGCGCTGCAATGATCCACACGGGATCGACACGGAGCGCGTTCGAGAAATATCCGTTCTCAGTCTCGAGCCGGTCGTGCTCGGATGCCGGTAACAAAAGGAGCGCATTGGCCGTAATCCCGCTTCGATGTCCGTAGTGGCCGGTGAAGAGAACGGCGTGCGCGGCCGCGGTTTTTGTCGGAAAACTCGACACCATACCGTCCGACCAAGCACCCTCGCGCAGCATCCGTTGCAAATTCGGGAGCCGACCTTCCGCGAGCAATCGCGACGTCAATTCGTAGCCTGCGCCGTCCCACGAAACGAGAATCACACGAGGCGCCGCGCTGGCGATCACGCTACCGGCGAGCAATGCGAGCACGGACGGGATGCGGAGGAACATAGCGTGCAAGATTCTACTGCGAATGCCGTTTTATGCGCTCACGAATGGCGACTATGAACGCGTCGCGGCGATCGGGCATGACGACGATACTGCCCCCCGTTGTTCTCAACAACACCGCCCCCGTCGCGCTTCTTCCGTACATTCGATACTTCCCGAGATCTCGCTTCCAAAACGTTCCATAAAGGCCGAACAGACCGCTATTGCCTCCGGGCAGCGCTTTGAGCGAAAGCCCAAGGAAGCGGTCGAGAGGTTCGACCTCGGACACCGAGGCAAGAGGTACGACGACCGTGCCCACCGGCCGCACGATTCGAAGCGCGTCCGCGTCGAGATGGAAGCTCTTCGGCGTATAAACATAGGCGAAGAAAACAATGGCGGCGACGAGCACGGCCCCGACCGCGGCAAACCCGATGAGCAGCAAACTGTAGAGAACACCTCCCATCGCCAAAAGCACGAACGAAGTCATGCCGAAAACGAACTTATCCATCGGGGCGTGAAAACGCACTCGCTATTGTGACGACGCGGCGGCGCTCGACAAGTGTTGATTCCACCACTCTGTCTCGTGATGGTAGCGATGGACCATGTTCCATGGAGACCAACCCCCGTGATAGGAGTCCGGGTAGCGGATGAACTTCGCCGCCACACGACGCTTCTTGAGGGCCGTATACATCTGCTCGCCTTGCTCGATGGGGACGCGGTAGTCGCTCTCGCCGTGGACGAAGAGCGTGGGGGTCACGACATATTGCACATAGTTGATGGGGGACTGCCGCTGTAAGAGCGTGCCGCTCGTGTCCTCCCAAGGCGGTCCGAAGAACTCACTTTCTTTCGTCCGCGGGATATCGGCCGTGCCATAGTCGCTTACCCAGTTCGAGATGCCGGCGCCGACGACCGCCGCCGCGAAACGCGTGTCGTGAGTGATGATCCAATTCGTCAAGAAGCCGCCATACGAATAGCCGGTGACACCCATGCGGGTCTCGTCGATCGCGTAATGTGCACGCACATAGTCGACGCCCGCGAGCACGTCTTCCGTGTCGAGATTCCCCCAACCGCCACCCCAAGTCGCGTAAAGAAACGCGTCACCATAACCGCTCGAGCCTCGCGGGTTGGCATATAAGACGACATAGCCGGCGCTCGCCCAAAGCTGAAACTGGAAGTTGAAGCGATTTCCGTACGCGCCGTGCGGTCCGCCGTGAATGCTCAGGATCAAGGGCCACGCTCGGTCGTCACTATAGCCGGCGGGCAGCATGACCCATCCTTCGATCTCGGTTCCATCGGCGCTCGGAAAAGCGATCCTTTCGGGCGACTGCAGCACATGCTCGGACCGAAAGGCTGGGCCGAATTCGGAGAGACGCGTCTCGGCGCTCCCGTCGATAGCGCTCGTCATCACATCGGAGGGCGCGGCGCCCGTCCCCGCCGCGTAAGCGATGTGCTCCCGGTCGCGGGTGAAGCTGAAACCGGTGAGCCATCGCTCCCCGCGAGTCATGAGCTCGACCGATTCAAGACCCGAAGCGCTGGCGCGGAACAAATGACGGCTCCCGCCTATACCGGCATCGAAATAGAGATAGCTCCCGTCGAGCTTCCAAGTAGGCGCTCCGGGCCGTAGAGCCCACTCGGCGGTGACGTTGACGGATTCTCGGGCGGCGAGATCCATTGCGTAGATATCGAGCGCCGCACCACGCTTCGCCTTCTCGGCAATGATGAGGCTCAGGCCCTTCGAGCGTCGATAGGCGATACGGGTACCGTCCGGCGAGAACGCCGGAACGCTGTGGTGGAAACCGTCATCAGTGAGCCGCTCGATCGGGCCCTCCAAATCGACGATCCACAAATCGGCGCGCTCATAGACGTAGGCGTCGCGTTGATGCGTATCGGCGGTGAAGACGAGTTTCAGGCTATCGGCGCTCCACGAGAAATCTTCGACGTCGACACCAAGTGATGTGAGCCGCGTCGGCTCCCCACCTTCGACGGCGACGATGTAGAGCTCGCGCGGCGGGCTCGCGTAGGGATCGGTTGGATCGGGAAGGTAGCCGCGCCGGTCGAAACGGAACTGTATCCATTCGTAGATCTGGCCTTCGAAACGTGCTTCGAGCTCCTTTTCGAGCTCGCTCGTCTCCGGCTTCGGCTCCGTTGGAGGCGTTGCCTTGGTAAACGCGACGAGCCGGCCGTCGGGACTGACCACGACCTCGCCGCTCACGCCTTCGATCTCGAAAGCTTCTCCGAGCCCATCGCTCCGCAGAAACCATGTGGAGGTCACGCCATCGCGGCGGGAGCGAAAGCTCAAGAGCTTTCCATCGGGGCTGAAACGCGGGCGGGAAGCGTCGAAGGCCGGCACGGTGATCCGACGCGGCGGCGCCGATCCGTCGGCTGTGGCGAGCCAAACCTCGCTCCGCCGGACGTTCTCAGCTTCGTTGATGGTGTGCCGTGTGAAGGCAACGAGGACGCCGTCGGGGGAGATCGACGGCTCGTCGGCGCTCTCCATCCCGTAATAGTCGCGGACCTGGAGCGTGTCTTGCGCTCCGGCCGCGGCCGAAAGCGCCATAAAAAGCCACAAGGTTCTTCGCATCAGCATGGCTACACCTCGAGATAGGGTTTGTCGCCAACATCTGGGCACGTTTCAAGATGCGGCGCGCGTTGACATCGAAGGGCTCGCGCCGGTGCATCGTGCATCGGTTGTCCCAAATCACGAGATCTCCCGGCCGCCATACGGGCTCTTCGAGCGGCCGGCTCGTGTCCACGTTCCTAACCTCGACACCGAGAGCACCGCCGGTCGGAGTGAGATCCATCGTTCGTAGGTTATAATACTCAAAAGTCAACATGACAAGGGCTTAGCCACCTTTTCGCGACCCGAGTTTGGAGTACGTCCGTGTGGATCCTAGAGCTTTTCCTGGTCGCCACGGTTGCGGCGACCGCGCCTTCGGTGACGCCGGCACCGCCGCCCCTAGAAGAAAATTCGGTGAACGTTTTCATCGACGAGATGGCCGCGAAGCACGGGTTCGACCGCGGCGAGCTCGAACGCGTCTTCGGTCGGATTCGCCCGAGTGCGAGGATCCTCGAGCTGATGGACCGGCAGGCAAAGCGCAAGCCCTGGCAGGACTATCGAGCGCTCTTCGTCAATCCGGAAAAAATCACGCACGGGTTCCGGTTTTGGCGGAACAACGCGGACAAGCTCACCGAAGCGCGCGAGAAATACGGCGTCCCGGAAGAAGTCATCATCGCGGTTATCGGCGTCGAGACCCATTACGGAAGAAATACTGGCAGGTTCAGAGTCCTAGAAGCCCTGACCACCCTTGCCTTCGATTATCCGAAACGTTCCAAGATGTTTCGCCTCGAGCTCGAGCACTATCTTTTGCTGGCGCGTGAGGAAACGATGGCGCTCGCCACGCCGCGCGGCTCCTACGCGGGCGCTATGGGGATTGCGCAGTTCATGCCCGGAAGCTATCGGCGCTACGCGATCGACTTCGACGGCGACGGCAAGCGGGACCTGTTCGAGAACGCTTCGGACGCGATCGGGAGCGTGGCGAACTATTTGACGGCGCATGGCTGGCAACGCGGCGAGCCGGTCGCGGTCCCCGCCACCGTCGAAAGCTCGGCGGCCTCTTCATTCGAAGCATCGAATCTCTCGACGCGCGTTCCCCTCGAAGAGCTCAGGAACCGAGGCATCACCGTGTCGGGCTCTTTTCCGGCCGCGAAGGAAGCGATTCTCCTTTCGCTGCACAACCGCGAAGGCGCGGAATATTGGCTCGGCTTCGACAACTTCTACGTGATCACCCGCTACAACAACAGCGTGTATTACGCGATGGCGGTCTACCAGCTCAGCCGCGAGCTCCGAAAACACCACGACGCCCGGGCCGCCGCCGGCGACCGCTAGCCGGCCACGACGGTCTCGATCTGAAGAGCAACGGGGAGGTCGGAAACGACTCCGAAGATTCTCAGCATTCCGTGAAGTTTTACACAAGAGAAGTTGCGTGTTGTGTTGAGTACGGGCACAAAGTTGCCAATCTTGTATTTCTGTGAGCAGCCACTCCGCTACCTTACAAACAAACCACAATTTAGTCGATTTCCAAAAAAAATCGCTGCTCAACAACTGTGCATAGTGTTACTGGGCCTTGAATAACGCGGTCTCGAAGGCTCACTCTCACAGTTTTTCCACAAAGTTATCCACAGAAATTGTGGGAGTTCTGGCGGCCTATCGGGGGGCTCCTATCACGATAGTGATGTCGGCGTTGCTTCGTCCACGCCCGCCCCGATCGCAATCATGCCCTACGCGAGCGCGCCGGGCGGCCGCCACGAGGTCGCCTACCATGAAGTCGGCCCGCTGAACCCGATTCTCGAGGAGTGAGAGCCAAGAGTATCGCCGCAAATGCTAGAGCATGCATGCGAGACATGATACGATTCGTGCCGTTTCAAGGAAACTCGGAGCCGCATTCGAAGTGTTCACGTCTGAAGCAACCACCCACGACATCCGCGTGCGCGTCGTTTCTCGCTACTCCCGCGAGAACTCGCACCCAGAGCAAAACCGCTGGTTCTTTCTCTACACGGTCGAGATCACGAACGTAGGCTCGCGAACCGTCCAGCTCGTGAGCCGCCACTGGATCATCGAGGACGCAGACAAAGTGGTCAAGGAAGTACGAGGGCCCGGCGTGGTCGGCGAACAGCCCACCCTCGCGCCCGGCGAGTCTTTCGAGTACTCGTCCGGCTGCCCCCTTTCGACGCCCTTCGGATCCATGCGGGGCACCTATCAGATGACCGGACAGGACGGCACCGAGTTCGACGTGGAGATCGCACCGTTTACTCTCAGTGAGCCCTATACCGTTCATTGATCCGGCAGCCCCCCACTCCCCCGCCTGTTCGAGGGCTCGTGCGCAAAAGAATCAAAGCAAAGCTGACAGCAAAGAACGCGGACAGGCACCTCTTGTACCAGCTAAGCGTGCAAGCTCCAGAGGACGACGCGCAGTTCTTCGCGCGTTTTTACAAGAAGTACACCGGAGAGCCGCTGCGCGTCTTCCGTGAAGATTTCTGCGGCACCGCGATCCTGTCCTGCGAGCTCGTGAAGCTCAACAAGAAAAACCACGCCATCTGCGTCGACTTCCACGGGCCGACGCTCGACTGGGCCCGCCAGCACAACGTCAGCAAGCTCGACAAAGATCAGCAGAAACGTGTGAGCTTGGTGCAAGCCAACGTGTTAGACGTGCGCGAGCCCAAGGCGGATTTGCTCGCGGGCTTGAACTTCAGCTTCTCCGTCTTCAAGACGCGTCAAGAGATGGGCGCCTACATCAACAACGCGTTTCGAGCCATCAAACCCGGCGGGGTCTTCATCCTCGACAACTGGGGCGGCGGCCAAGCGCAGTTCGTGATGAAAGAGAGAAAGCGCCAAAAAGGCTTCACTTATGTGTGGGACCAAGCGGATTTCGACCCGGTGACGAACCACATCCTCTGCAAGATCCACTTCGAGTTCCGGAACGGCTCGCGCATGAAGAACGCATTCGTCTACGATTGGCGCTTGTGGACCCTCATGGAGCTCCGGGAAATGATGGACGAAGCGGGCTTTACGGACATCCACGTATTGTGGGAAGGCACCGACCGTGAGACGGGCGAAGGCAACAGCGTCTTTCGGCGGGTCGTGCGCGGCGGAGACGAGGAAGCTTGGATTGCCTATCTGGTGGCCCGGCGGCCCTAGTTCGGGCCGCCCGGCCCGTGGTGCTACCCGCTATCGGCTACCGGCTCCCCCCGAACTTGGGAGGCGCAGCGGTGAGAGGTCCGCCAGGTAGCAGGTAGCCGATAGCAGAGGTAGAATAGAGCCATGGTCGAAGTCATCGAAGGCCAGCGCTCGTTCACAGTAGAGCAGTACCACCACATGGGTGAGGCAGGTGTGTTCGGGCCCGAGGAGCGCGTGGAGCTGATTCAGGGGGTGATCCGCGAAGTGAGCCCTAAGGGAAGACGACACAGCATCGCCGTAGGTTTGGCGACCCAGATCTTTGTTCCCCGCCTAGAGGGTCGCGCGAGCGTCCAAATCCAAGATGCTCTGTCTATCAAAGATGTTCGGTCCGAGCCGGAGCCGGATGTGGTTGTGAATTCGAGCCCCAATCCCCGAGATGTGCGCACCGAGAAATCTAAGCCGCTTCTCGTCATCGAAGTGTCGGATAGCTCGCTTCGTTTCGACCGCGTTCACAAAGCGCGGATCTACGCCACGGCCGGTATCGCAGACTACTGGATTGTGAATCTCATCGACGATGTGCTCGAGGTTTGTCGCGATCCGAAGGATGGCTCATACACAGCACGAGTAGTGTTGCAGCCCACTGAGACGGTCTCGCCTTTGTCGTTTCCCGATCTCGAGATCGCCGTAAGCGACCTCCTTCCCTAGCGGTCGCCACGAGCCGGGAGCAGGTAGCAAAACATCGAGTTGCAATAAAGAAAGAAAGAAAAACCCCACGATCCCGGCATGCTGAACGGTGGCTATTCCTATTCAGAGCGGGTCGGACCTCGGGGGGCGGGGCGGACAGTTCTGGGCTACCTTTCGGAAAGATACTCGCATTCCGCCGAGAGCACGTGGGCAGGACATATTAGAGACGGGCGGGTTCTTTTGGGCGGGGAACCGGTCGCTTCCACTCGACGGCTCGAGCTCGGTGAGCTTCTGACTTGGAATCGACCGCCCTGGATTGAGCCCGAAGCGCCTTCGAGCTTTGCCGTGCTCTATCGCGACCCTGACTTGCTGGCAGTGGCGAAGCCGCGCGGGCTGGCCGCGATGCCGGGCGGGGGGTTCTTGGAGCGGACCCTTCTTCGCCGGGTGCAGGCTTTGGACCCGCTCGCCGCACCGCTGCATCGGCTCGGACGCGGGACCTCGGGCATCACCCTTTTCACCCGACACAAACGTGCGAGACGAGTGCTGGTTGATGCGTGGCAGCGGGGCGCGGTCGAGCGCGACTATGTAGGGCTCGTGACCGGTCACTTTCCCGCAGGCACCACCCGCATCGACGCCCCGCTCGGCCCTGTCCCCCACCAGCGCCTCGGAAGCGTCATTGGTGTGCATCAAAACGGCAAACCCTCGATAAGCCACGTCACGCTCGTCGAGCGACGCGCGTCGACGTCGCTCGTTGCGATCCGCATCGAGACGGGGCGAGCGCATCAGATCCGCATTCATCTCGCTGCCGCGGGCTTTCCTCTCGCAGGTGACCCGCTCTACCCGCCCGGCGGCATCCCTCCGGAAGATACACGTGCTTTGCCCGGAGAGACCGGTTATTTCCTGCACGCAAAGCGATTGCGCTTTCCGCATCCCGCCGACGGACAGAGCGTGAGCGTCGATTGTTTGCCTCCTCCTGCGCTAAGAGGTCCCATATGACCGCATGGCTCGTTGTGCTCGCTCTGACCGCGCCCGCCCAAGAGCTTCCAGAAGTTCGCCAGCTCGTCACGTTCAAGTTTCTTCCCGGCCAGAGTCAGGAAGCGGTAACGATCTTCAAAGAGGAAGCGCTTCCGGTTTATCGCGCTCATGCGTCGATGCTGCGATTCCGGGGCTATCGCGAAGCGGAAAGCCCCGAACCCCTCGATCTGATCGTCGTCTCGACCTATCGGGGAATGGCAGGGATGGATACGTTCCACGACGCGGTCCAGAAGAGCGGTGCGTCGCTCGGCGGGCTCTATGGCCGCATCGGCGCTCTGACTCAGGAGCATCGCGACGAGTTCGTCGAAATGGACGCATCGCTCGCGTGGGGGGACATGGAAAAGGCCCCGCTCCAGGTCCTGGTTTCCCATAGAATCGCTACGGGCAAAACAGACACCTATGAAAGTCTGTTGCACGACCGCATCATTCCTTGGGAGAAACAGGCTGGCATCATCATTGGCAGCGAGAGCGGCCGCTTCTTGGTCTCGAACGGTTGGCACTACTTCAGGATCATCGGCGTCACGTCACTCGGCGATTGGCACCGCTACGTCACCGGGGGCCGCGCGCAACCGTGGTCGCGCCAAGTCTCTCTGATCGTCGCGGAATCGAAGCAGGCAATCGTCGCCCCTCTTCCCGAGCTCTCCGTCCGCTAACAGCCAGACCGACTGAGAAAGAGATGCGTCCAACGCGAACAGCAGCCGCGCTCATCATCGGGGACGAGATCCTCAGCGGAAAGATCCGCGAGGCGAACGTCTTCGAGCTCGCTCGCGTCTTGCGCGAACGGGGCGTCGAGCTCGCGCGCGTCGTCGTCATTCCCGACACCATCCCCGGCATCGTCCACGAAGTACAGCAACTCTCGAAAGCCTATGACCACTTGTTCACCAGCGGCGGTGTCGGACCGACTCATGACGACGTGACTATCGCTGCGATCGCAGAGGCCTTCAACGTTTCCGTCGTGCGGGACCCCGATCTGGAGCGCGCGCTCCGTGACCATTATGGCGAGGACGTCACCGAGAACCATCTCCTTCTCGCCAACGTTCCAGAAGGAGTCAAGAAGCTCTGGAGCGCGCGCACGCCTTGGCCTTTGACGGTTCTCGACAACGTCTGGATCATGCCGGGCATCCCGGAGGTCTTTCGTATGAAGCTCGAGATCGTCCGCGAGCACCTCGAAGCCGGTGCGCCCTTCGTCACGCGCTCGGTGTTCACCAAGCTCGACGAAGCCGCATTGAAACCTTTTCTCGACGAGACCGTGTCCCAGCATCCGAAAGTCGCGATCGGCTCCTACCCACGATGGCAAGACCCCAAATACGAGACCAAAGTCACTTTCGACGGCACGGATAGAAACGCCGTCGAGCGCGCTTTTACGGACTTCCAACAAAAACTCCCCGATGGCGAGCCTCTATGGACGGAATAAAGGACGGGTCCTGACGAAGCATCTTGACTCTATCCCCACGCGCGGGTAACGTGGAAAAGTCATGATGGCTCTTATGGTCCTGGCTCTGCTCATCACCGCCGACGAGCGCATCGACAGGCTCCCGGATCGTCACCGGGACTGGATCGAAAAACAAGTCCTTTACATCATCGCCGACAGAGAGCGCGATGCGTTCCTCGATCTCCAGTCCGAGGAAGAACGGGCCGCGTTCATCAACGCGTTCTGGCAGCGGCGTGATCCTGACACGATTACGCCGGTGAACGAGTTCAAAGAAGAGCACTACCGGCGCTACGAGCACGCGAACAAATATTTCAGCCGTGAGTCGGCGATGCCCGGATGGATGACGGATCGCGGCAAGATCTACATCATCCTCGGAGAGCCCGACGACCGTGAAGATTTCACCAGCATTCCCATGCTCTACCCGACAGAGGTTTGGTTCTATCGGCAGAAGCGTGACAAGGCGCTTCCGCCGCTGAATTTCCTCTTCTTTCAGGAATACGCGGTCGGACCCTATCGGATGTTCAATCACTTTCTCGACGACCCGACGGATTTGATGCCGGCGCAACCGATGAACCGCGAAGACGTGCGGATGGAGGCCTATATCCAACTCCAGGAGATGAGCCCGAGCCTCGCGCATGCAGCCTATACCTTGCGAGCCGATCAAGGCGTGATGACGAACATCTACCAGCCCGATCGCGGCGGACTCGACTTCCAGAGTCTCCTCTCGGATATCTACGTATCGCCACATCGCCGAGTCGATACGCGATACGTCGACGACGCTGACGCTGCCCGGGGAGTCGTCGAAGCGGAATACCTGTTCAACTACATCCCCAACAAGGGCATGGCAAACGTGCTGCCCGGGCCGGAGGGAGCGAGCTTCGTTCATTTCAGCATCGAGATCGCCCCCCATGACATGACGCTCGCTCACGATCCCAAGAAGAACACCTACTACACGAGCTTCGAGGTTCGCGCAGAGGTCACGACGCCCGACGACGACGCAACCATCGTGCACAGCTTCACGAAACAACCCTTTGTTCAGCTAACAGAGACTCAGTTCCGCGACGTCGCCTATCGCGCGTTCGCCTACCGGGACATGTTCCCCCTCATCGCCGGCAATTATCGATTGCGGGTCGTCTTGAAGAATCAGGCGCGAACGGAGTACACGATTTTCGAGGCCGAGCTCGCGGTTCCGGATCTCGACACGAGCGCGCCTTGGCTCGGATCACCCGTTCCGTTATACGGGGTGGCACGGCTGAAACCTCAGACCGACGGCGCGCCCGAGCCGTACCGCACGTATCAGATGGGCGTCGTGGGACTCGACCCGAACGCGCAGCGGACGATTGCCATCGGTGACTATTTGATGACCCATGTGCCGGTCGAGAATATCCCGCCCGGTTATGAGCTGCACGCGAAGGTCTATGCTCGTAATGAGCTCGACGACGACGAAATCAAGGGCGAGCCGCTTCGGGATGAAAGCTACCGGCTCGATTTCTATGAGCGTCCCGTCGTGCTGAGAATGGCCCTAGACGGCATCCAGAGTGGACGCTTTCGACTCGTCGTCGACCTCAAAGACCCTGAGGCCAACACCGTCGCCTCGCGCGGGGTCGACTTCGACGTTTCGCCTCTCTCAGCCATTCACCGGGCTTGGGCCATCAAAGAGAGCATCGATGGCGAGAACGCGGGACTCGTGGGCACCGTCCTCGCAGAACAAGCGATGCGGGTCGGGAGGCTCGACGAGGGCCGAGCACTCGCGGAGAAGGCACTCGCAGGCGATCCCAACCTCGTGCCCGCGCGCCTTCTGCTGGCCCGTTTCCACCTCGACGAAGGCGAGTTGCGCGAAGCCGTTCGTCTTCTCGAGCCCGCCCGGGCGCAGGCTCCTGAGAACGTGGAAGTCCTCCTCGCGCTCGGCGACGCGCACTTCCAGTCGAGCAACTTCAAGCGAGCGGCCGATCTCTTCGAGGTCGCAGCTTCCATCCGCCGGCCGGACCCCTCGGTTCTCAACGCGCTCGGGCTATCCCACGCTCAGCTAGGCAACAGGCAGAGCGCGATCGGCTATTTGAGACGCTCGATCGAGCTCGACCCGACACAGCAGAAAATCCAAGATTTTTTGGCTCGCCTAGAATCTGGCTCCGAGCCCTGAGCTTCTCCAAACGCTTGGAGTACCGATACTTTTTTTTGGATATCGGACCAACCCATCCTCAGTAAATCTCCCAGGCTAGAAAGCAACCTCTTTAGAATCAATATCTTACAACTTACGCCTTTTCGTTGAAATGTGGTATACGGTATGCATTAGTTTTCGATGCAACGAGGTATAAATCGCAGCTCTGCAAGTTCGGCTAGGCATCGCCACGGGCAGAGCTGCCATGAATAATTTCCAAAGGAGGAAGACATTGCGTAAAACCATCCTAATCGCACTCGTGCTCATCCTCGCGACCAGCGGACTTGCCTTCTCACAAGCAGGTACGGGAAGTCTTCGAGGTAACGTCAAGGATGCGTCTGGCGCGGTGCTGCCGGGCGTAACCGTCACGGTCAGCAGCGACGCCATCATGGCGGACCAAGTCGCCCTGTCGGACGGCTCGGGTTACTACCGTGTTCTCAACCTGCCACCCGGTACTTATGCTGTCCTGGCCGAGCTTTCAGGCTTCGCCAGCTACCGGCAGGAAGGCATCGTTCTTCGTGCGGGCTCGAACTTCAACGTCGACGTCACAATGGGCATCGGCGGTGTAGAAGAGACCATCACCGTCACGGCAGACACACCCATGCTCGAAATCGCGTCACCGTCGAACATCTTGAACGTCGATGGTGAGTTCCAGCGCGAAATGCCTATCCAGGCTCGTCGCAACTGGAGCGACTTCCTCGAGCTCACCCCCGGCGTGAACGCACGTCCTTTCGACGACGGCAGCGGCCGCATGGTCTATTTCGGGCACGCGACCGAGCACTTCGCTCACGTGATCCAAATCGAAGGCATGTCGGCCGTCGGCTATGACGACGCTCAGGTCACCTATGTCGGCATGGGCGCGGACATGGTCGAGGACGTCTCGGTCAAGACCGGCGGTATCACGGCCGACGAGCCTATGGGAACCGGCATCGTCATGAATGTCGTCACCAAGAGCGGCGGCAACAACTTTTCCGGCTCAGCTGCGCTCGCGTGGCAGAACTTGGACTGGAACGGTGACAACTCCGTCGAGCTAGAGGGAACGGCTGGCACGCCCACGACGAGTCAAATTCGTCAGTTCGACGGCGCCATCGGCGGCCCGATCGCTCAAGATAAGGCCTGGTTCTTCTTCTCGTACCGTCGCGCCGACCTCGCCGCCGGCATCAGCCGTACCGGCGTGAACACCACGCGTTTGGATCGCTACTCGGGAATCGCCCTCGGCGGCTCGGCGGACACGCCGGCACGCGGCACGGTTCCGGTCTACGAGGTGTTTCCGAACACGAGCAAGAGCCACCAGCCTTATTTCAAGATCACGAGCCAGCTGAACTCGAATCACCAGTTGAGCGCCTTCTACCAGCGCGACACGCTCGACAATACGAGCGACCGTGAGTACAACTGGTCGAACTACTTGACCGTCAAGACCGGCGGCAACCTCATCGGCGGCAAGTTGACGTCCGTATTCGGCACCGACACGACCGCCCAGTTTACGCTCGGCTTCAACGACAAAGCGGGCGAGACACTCGTGGCAGCGCAGCCGAACATCGGCGATATCGGCCTCGAGATCGAGATCTTCGATAGCTTCACCAGGTCCGGCGGAGAGCTCGACGGCGACGCACGGCAGGTCGCGGGCGGCATGCCTCAAACCACTGCAGACCCCTCCTCCATTCTGCTCATTCGAGCCGACATCACCCACTTCAAGGAAGGCTGGGGCGGCAACCACGAGTTCAAGACCGGCCTCTTTCTCGCCCCCAGGAACCGGCGAGAGAGCGTGACGTCCTACAACGCCAACGCCGATGGCTGGTACTACGAGGGTCACGTGCCCATCGATTCCACCAATCTCGCCCTCGGCACGCGGCCCTTTGAGCGCGTCCGCCGTGACGTCAGCAGCGTCCAAACAAGAGGCGCCGCCGACCGTGACATCGGCCTCTACTTCACGGATTCGTGGAAGCCCACTCAGCGATTGACCTTGAACCTGGGAGTGCGTCTGGACTTGGTCACCCGGCATGACACGCTCGACGACTTCGACCGCATGAACACGGCCGTCGTCGGACCTCGTGTCGGCTTCTCCTACATGCTGACCGAAGACGCCCGCAACATCCTCCGCGGAAGCTGGGGACTCATTCACGAGCAGGTCAACGGACGGGACAACGTCACGAGCTACACGGGCTCGGGCGGCGGCCGCACGGACCTTATCAGGGAATGGGACGAGGACGGCGACGGCATCTTCGAGCTGAGTGACTTCGACCCGCGGAGCAGCACCAGAATCGACCCGTCGATCGACTTCGACCCCGATCTGACCCAGCCCTACGTCAACGAGGCCATCATCGGCTACCGGACGCAGCTTCCGGGGCAGCTCGCCATCGACACCGCTATCGTGAGTCGCCGCTATACGAAGAACTACGCCTTGACCGACACCAACGGCATGTATCCGAGTGGTCCTGGCCAGCCGTTCGGAGGCTTCGGATTGATCGACCCGAATCGTGGGATCATCAACCAGCAGACGAACAATGCCTGGTCGAAGCTCAACTACACGGCGCTCGAGATCACCGCGACCAAGCAGACGCAGCGCTTCAGCTTCATGGCCGGCATCAACCGTCAATGGCAGCATTTCTCCGGCGACTGGAATCCGACCGACCCGGCGCGGTTTATCCAGCCCGAGACGTTCGACTCCGACAGGGCGCTCTATATGCCGCGGGGCAACAACGAGCACAACACGCTGCGAGCCTCCACCGCGCTCTCGTACAACCCGACGTGGCGGCGGTACTCGATCCGTTTCGGCACCACCTATCGTGCGCCGAAGGACATCACGCTCGCCTTTAGCTTCACCTCGAATGCGGGTCCGTGGAGTGGCGCTCTTCTCGACAACCCCGGCAATGACCCCATCTACGGCCCAGAGCGCGTCCCGCTCGACAATGGCACCACGCAGGAGAACCCGCTCGCGACCGTTTATCGTCTCGTCGGCGAAAACCGCGGCAGCGGATGTCCGTCGACCGACCTACCGGCCAACGGCGTGTCCTGCGACGGCCAGGCGAGAGCACCGGCTATCAATACGCTCGGTCTGAAGGTCGGAAAGATCTTCAGCTTCGGGGACAACCAAGAGTTCGAGATCGGAGCAAACATCTTCAACCTGCTGAACTCGAGCGATCACCACCAGTTCACTTATGGCGGAGCCAACCGGGTATGGAGCAGCAACTACGCTCAGCTCCGTAGCCTCCAGGCGGCCAGGGGCTTCCAGCTCACGCTCCTCTTCCGCTTCTAGACGAGTAACCAACGGGCCGTCGCGCTTCTGCGCGGCGGCCTTTTTTTTCGTGCGCCTACCTGGAGCGGATCGCGCCTGCTCGGGCAGGCTGCCGGTAGGCCTTTCCTTGTCGGTAGAGCTCCATGCGGCTTCGAATCTCACGGGCCAGTGGGTCGGCTTCAGCAGCAGACGGCAGGCGGAGTCCTCTTCGTGCCATCTCGACGGCACGATCGAATTGTCCAGCCGACGCATAAGATGCTGCCAACGCGTCGAGGATTGCGGCATCCCGGTAGTCCGTCAACGCCGCCGCGCGCTCGGCAAGTTCGATCGCTCGCGCGGCGTCACGCACCTGCGGATCCGGGTGCGTGGCAAGAGTCCACGCCACGGCCCGAAGCGGCTTTGGCCAATCGGGCTCGAGTCGCGCCGCGCGCCGATAATGCTGAAGGCCGTCGTCCCATCGGCCGACCGCGGCAAGAACGCTCGCCAGGTTGTGGTGTCCCTCGGCAAATTCCGGCTCGAGCTCGACGGCTCGACGATAGTGCCGGATCGCTTCTTCGAGATGTCCCTGCAACGCGAGCACACCACCCACATTGTGGTGCGCTTTGGAGTAGCGGGGTCGAAGCTTCAGCACCTGACGAAAATGCGCGAGGGCCTCGTCGTACTTACCTTGTGAACTGTAGGCGAATCCAAGATTGGTCATTGCCTCGGTGTAGCCCGGCTTGGCCCGCAAAGCCTGACGAAGATGGCTTATCGCCTCTTCGTACATGTCTTGCGATAGTAGTGCGTTCGCCAGGTTGTAGTGGGCTTCGGCAAAGTCCGGTATCCCCTGGAGGGCGGCACGAAAATGGCGGATCGCTTCGTCGAGATCGCCACGCGGTCCGAGAACAGTCCCCAAATTGTAGTGAGCTTCGGCGTAGTCCGGTTGGATCCGAAGGGCTTCCCGGTAGTGGTGGATCGCCTCGTCGAGATGGCCCCGATCGTCCAGCACTTTTCCCAAGTTGTAGTGCGCCTCTGCCGAATCCGGCCTGGCTTCCAAGGCCTGCTGGAAATGGGCCATAGCCGCGTCCACTTGGCCTCGTGCCATCAACGCGACGGCGAGATTGCTGTGGACGTCCGCATCGCTTCCGTCGATCTGAAGCACTTGCCGGTAGTGGCGAATGGCCTCGTCGAGATTGCCCTGCGACCTGGCCGCATCTGCCAAATTATGGTGTGCTATCTCGTCATTCGGGTCGATCTGAAGAGCCTCACGAAAATGAACGATCGCATCACCAAACCTTTCCTGGAACACCAGCGCTATGCCTAGGTTGTTATGCGCGTCGATGTAGTCGGGGTTGGCCTCCAAAGCGCGACGATATTGCCGCATGGCTTCGTCATAATCGCCACGGGCTGCGGCGCTCAGTCCAAGAGTGTTGTACGACTCCGGATCTTCTCCTAGTGAGTCAGCCGCCCGAGCTGCCAGTCTTTCGGCTTCGTCGAACTTGCCCGCCCACGCGAACACTTTAGCCAGGTTACGCAAGGCGACTCCATGGGCCCGTTCATCGATGCGACCTTCGACCACCCGCGATACGGCCTCCACTTTTGCCGCGCCCCAGTCTTCATCCAGGTTGGCGATGCCGGCATCGTGAAGTGTCTCGAGCAGCTCGAGAGCCAACAGCCGATACCCGTCGACGGTGAGATGCACATGGTCGAGGAAAAGGTCGGATCCAGGGATGCCATGCTCGCTTCGCTCTTCGATGGTTCTGACGAAGTTGACCACGGGCACGCCTCTTTTCTCACCGATCTCGGCTACGATTCGCTGGATAGACGCCGAAGCTCGAAGCGAACAAATGTCTTCGTCCACCGCGCGCTGCAACGCCGACTTGGCTTCATCGTAGCGCGCCAGGTCGTACAGAACCTGTCCTCGCAGATAGAGAAGCTCGGCGAAGCGGTCGTCGATGGCCGCGGCCTGTTCCAGGACTTCGAGGGCCTCATCCAGGATGCCCGCGGCCCGTGCGTCCTCGGCACGCGTCAGCAAATCGTCGAAACTCTGGAGGTCTTCACGGTTCAGCCCACTCAGATGCTCGCTCTTGAAGGGCGAGCAGTCCTTCAGATTAGCGGCCGGCGTGACGAAAATCAGATCGGCACGCACCGAGCGCGCGAGATCGACCATACGATCGAGATTGAAACGGTAGTGGGCGATTTTCTGTTCTCGCAAGGTGTCGTTGCGGGTGTAGGCCGACGGGCCCATCGAGCGTTCCAGGATCGTGTCCACTTCACTCTGGAGGATCGCCGGTCCCTCCTCTCGATCGGCGGGCAGAGGCGACGCGGCCTCGATAATGGTTTTGACAGCCGTGTAAATACGGGTACGGCCCATCGCCGCTCCGGCGGCGGTGACTACTTCGGGAGTTTCGATGATGCTTCGGTAGGTCCGCTCCTCGAGAAACTCGTTGTGGCCCGAGTAAACGATGAAGAGATCCGGTTCGTACCGAACCAATTCCTCCATGACGATGGCGGTGCGATAGCTGGCATAGCTTATCCCCCCAGCATTGATGACCTCCCAGACGCGGCTCGGGTCCGCCGCGGGTAGTAGCTCCCGCAGCCAGCCGCCGAACGAAGCGGTGTCGTCATAGGGTCGACCGTAGGTCGTAGAACCGCCAAGAGTGAAAATACGGAAGGTACTCCGCTCCTTCTCCTTGGGAAACCGTTGCGCGTTGAACCACTGCAGCTTGTTGCGGGCGGTCACCATGTGGACTCGCCCGTCGGGGCCGCCGCTCTCTTCGACGAACAACGGGATGGTCGATACAAACCCGACATAAGGATCGTCGTGGTACAACACGGGTTTCACACCAGCGACGGCAAGCACGATTTCCAACAGAAGGAAAAAACCCCCGCTCGCCACCATGGCAAACAAGATTTTTTTGCCCGCCGAGAGGTTTGGTCGTTGCGCGAGCGCTCCGCGCGCCTCCGCTATGGCCACGGTCTTGGTTTTATTCTGCTTTGTCGACCTCGACCTCGACCTCTTCACTGGCGGACCTCATCCGTGCGCAGGGAACGTGCGGCGCGGGAGAGATCACGTTCACTTGCGCCCCCAGGCTCCTGAGCCGTCTACGCAATAGCGCCGAAAAACGCCGATTGGTGCTTTCGAGGGTATCACGAGTGATCGAACCGCAGACGCGCCGCTACGGCACCGCTCGAGCCATTCACCCCAGCGTGCAGCACAGCTCCGGTGGGGACGTACGCGTACCGGAGTGCGGCTGACGCCGAGCTTCCTTCTCGGTTACGCGTCAACCGGCAGAGAGTCTCCCCGTCAACAACGATTCGAGGAGCTCGCGGCGGATCTCGTGCCGCAACAAGCGGCGAAAGGCTGCGAGAGCGCGGGATCTTTCAAAACCACCGTGCTCACTCGCTCGCTCCGGGAACGTGAATCTCAGAATCGAGGTTGAAAGCGGACCACGCGAACCAAAACGCCGTGAAGGTCGGGACCTTTCGGAGGCGCTCGCCTTAGAGCGGACCGGAGATCGCGACACCGTTGAGATTCCAAATGGAGCCCGTCTGGCGGTCTCGCAGCTGGAAGGGAAAACCCTCGCCCTTGGCGATGTCGAAGTCGAGAACCTCTCGAGCCTCCTCGGTGGCGCCCACTCTTCGATCGAACGGAATGGCCAAGCGCGAGGCGGCGTGAAAAGCGACGAGCACGGGCAGGCCGTTCACGTCGTCGTTGATTGCGAGCCGTGGCCCGAGCTCCCGCATACGTGTCATCGAGTAAGCACGCGCGACGCCATCGTGTCGGATACCGAGAACGTTCTCCTTCATCGGCAGTCTCGGGTCGACCGTCGTCTGGGGGAACAAAAGCTGTGTACTGTCGATTTGATCGTAGTCGCCGTAGGGATAAACATCGTAGTTACGACTGAAGCCCGTGTTGAAGCTGACGACGGTCGTCTCTGGATGCAGCGCCTTCCACGCAGCCCAGGCCGACTGCACGACGGGAAGCAGCGGAGGCCTCGTCCCCGACAAGGCGCCGCAGATGCTCTCGAGACGCATTTGAGACCAGAGCGAGTCGGTCCTACGGTCGAACAGGATCAAGTTGTTGTCGAAGAGAAGGCCCGAGACGCCGAAGTTCAGCGGCGCGGCTTCCATGTCAGGTATGTCAGGTATCACGGGGTCGTAAATGATCCCGCTTCCTGTCAGCGGACAGAACGTCACGAGAATGGGCCGGCCACCCAACACATCATTGACGATCTCGTGCCACCACATCACGGCGTGCGGATAAGCCCGGGCCTCACCGTTCACGACCACACCGAGCACGAGATCGTCGGGAAAGAGAAACGTATCGCCGGTGGCTGCAGGAACCACTTCGGGATTGGTGAGCGCTGGTATCCCGTCTTTACCCGGTCCTCCGCTGACGATGAGGTTTTGGGGTATCAGACATTGCGCTTCGGCGCCTACAGAGGCAAGCAGGCCGAACCAGATCGAAACGAGGGCTATTCTTTCGAGGCTACGAATCACGGCGCAAGCTCCATCTATCGTATATTAGACAACGCTCACTTTCCGCTCTATTAACTTCTTCACAGCGCCGACGGCCTACATGGACCCAATACTGAGAGCCATGGGCTCTCGTGTTGTCTCGATGTTGCTTCTTCTGTCATGCGCAGCACATTCCGCGGAAGCAGGCGCATGGACATTGTCAAAAGGCGTGAACTGGCTGAAGGTCGGACTCATGCTGCAGGACACGACGGAGCGCTACTTCATCAATGGAGAGCGCATCCCGTACTTCTTCGACGGACGCAACCAAACCCGCGCTCTATTCTTCGAATATGTAAGGGGTATTACAGATCGATGGGACGTCAAAGCCCAACTCCCTTCTTTAATATCGCCTTCGACGATATCGCGGACGAGCGCACCAGCAATGGCCTGGGTGATCTCAGGATCGAGTCCCGCTATAACCTCGTTAGCGATCCGCTCGTTCTCACCGTGGGAGGAGCGATCAAGTTTCCCACCGGGGAGTTCGTCAACGACGCCGAGATCGTGCCGGTCGGCGAAGGACAATACGACTTCGATGTCTTCGTGGAAGTCGGCCGCTCGCTGTGGCCCGTGCGCGGCTACGTGACGGGTAAAATCGGTTACCGTTTCCGTACCAAGAATCAAGAGATCGACATCGATTTCGGCGACGAGCTCATATGGCGCGTGGAAGGCGGCTATCAATTTGCCGCGCGCATCTACAGCAAGATCGTTCTTCGCGGGCTCCACGGCTTCGAGTCCACGAGCTTTGGTCTCGCTATCGACAGCCTGAAGCGGCGAGCCGTCTATCTGGAGCCTGGTGCAAGCTTCACCCTGTCTCCTAGCCGAGCGATCGAAGTCACCGTGCCGATCTCCATCGCGGGGCGCAACTGGCCGGCAGGGCCGGTTTTCAACATCAATTTCACACAGACCTTCTGAGTTTCTTATAAAGCGCATCCGAAACTTGGTTGCGATATAGTCGTTCCTCGAAAGGGGACGATTATGGCTTTCCGCATCCGCATCCTTCTCTCTGTTCTATTTGCGACATCCACGCTCGCGTCAGCGCAATCAACGGAGCGCTACACGTTCGCGCTCACGGGCGATTCCATCATCACGCGCACGCTCTCGGTCTACGAAGAGCCCGAGTTTCTGGAGATGATCGACCTCATCCGGGGCGCCGACGTCGCGTTCACGAATGTCGAGATGCTCTTCCACGACTACCAGTTCTACCCGATGTCGGCGGGCGGCGGGACCTATATGCGCGCACCGCCAGAGCTGGCCAAAGAGCTCGCCTGGGCGGGCTTCGATCTCGGCTCGCTCGCCAATAACCATTCGGGCGACTATGGACCTGAAGCCCTGCTTCTCACTGAGAAATACGTGCGCGAGGCCGGAATCACGGCCGCCGGTGCGGGCCGAAGCCTCGCTGAGGCGCGGGAGGCGAAGTTTCGAGAGACGACGAAGGCGCGGATTGCTTTCATTTCCGTCGCCTCGACCTTTCCGGAGCACGCGATGGCGAGCGCGTCCCGCGACGACATCCCGGCGCGGCCGGGGATGAACCCCTTGCGCCACGAGACGACCTATCACGTGAGCCGGGCGCGACTCGAAGCCATCCGCGACACGATGGAAGAGCTCTCGATGGACCCTCCGGATGACGGCGACGAGCTGCGCTTTCTCCGCAATCGTTTCGTCCTATCCGAAACTCCCGGTGTGAGGACCGAGCCAAACGCCGACGACATGGAAGCCATCGGCATGGTGGTGCGCAACGCGTCACGCCAAGCGGACTACACGATCGTGACCATCCACGCGCATGAGGGCGACGGAAGCCGCTTCGTGCCCGCACAGTTTCTGACGAAATTCGCGCGCGCGATGATCGACGAAGGCGCCGACGTCTTCGTCGGACACGGACCCCACGTGCTACGCGGCATCGAGATCTATAACGGTAAACCGATTCTCTACAGCCTCGGCGATTTTCTCTTTCAAAACGAGACGCTCCAAAGGCTCCCCTACGAGAACTACGCGCGCTACGGTCTCGGCGAGGACAAGGGGCTTGCGGATTTCAACGACGCCCGCTACAAAAACGATACCATCGGCTTTCCCGCTACACCGGAGATTTGGGAGTCCGTCATCGCCATGCCGGTCTTCGAAGGCAAGAGGCTCGTGGAGCTTCGCCTTCACCCGATTTCCCTCGGATATGGTCAACCGCGCACCGTGCGCGGGCGGCCGATGCTCGCCGACGACGCGCTCAGCCGCAAGATATTGATGGATTTGAAACGGCTCTCGGAGCCCTTCGGAACACAAATCGACAACGTCGACGGCATCGGCATCGTGCGGCTCGACACGCGCGCGAGCAATTAACGTGACGCCGCTCGCGGTCTATCTCCTGGCCTTTCTCGCGCCGCAGCAGCTCGGCGCCGATATGCACGCCCATCCGAGCCGCTTCCACCGCGCCGATGTCCCCCGGATCACGAACGAAGAAATCGCGAGGTATCGACGAGGCGGTATCGACGTCGTCGTGTGCAATATCAGCACGGACACACCCTATCGCGGTGGCTACATCGAGCCCGACGGCGCCGAGATCGCGACCGGGAACCTACGTCCCGAGCCCGGCGAGCCCTGGGCCTACACGCTCGACCGGCTCGAGCGCATCTTGAAGACCATCGCGGACGGCGACGCGGTGCTCGCAAGAAAACCGGCCGACGTGGTTGCGGCGAAACGTGACGGCAAGCTTGCGCTCATCCCCGCTCTCGAAGGCGCCGACGGCCTCGATGGCGATATCGATCACCTGTACGAGCTCCACCGAAAAGGCGTGGGGCTCGTTCAAATCGTCCACTTCCGCGCCAATGCACTCGGGCACATCCAAACGTGGCCGTACACACCCGGCGGCCTGACGTCCTTCGGCAAAGAAGTGATCCGCGAGTCGAACCGGCTCGGCATCGTGATCGATTTGGCCCACGCCAATAGCGAGACCATCGCCAATGCGCTCGAGCTCTCGAGACATCCCGTCATCTTCTCGCACACGGGAGTCGCGGCGCTCCACGACGGGGACCGTTATCTAGGAGACACCGACATCCGCGCCATCGCCGCCAAAGGCGGCGTCATCGGTATCTGGCCGAGCGGCTCGGGACTTCCTCACGTGAAGGACATGGTGCGGCACATCGATTACATCAAGAAACTCGTCGGCATCGACCATGTCGGGATAGGGAGCGACCTGCGCGGCATGAGCCGCTACAGCGAAGGCTTCGGTGAAGAAGCGCGCTTCGAAGCTATCCGCGAAGCCCTGCGTGACGCGGGCTATAGCGACCCAGAGGTCTCGCAAGTCATGGGAGGAAACTTCTTCCGCGTCTGGGAAGAAGTCACCCGCTGAGCACAACCTCGCAAGCCAGATGACTTATCAAAGGGCAACGATGTCGACAATTTTCTCGAGCGCTCTAAAGTCCGACGGGTTTCTCGTGTAAATGGCTAGCTCGTTTGCAATGGCCGTCGAGGCGATGAGAAGGTCGGCGAGGCGGCTGCGACTCGTCCTGCCTGCGGCCCTGACCGCCGCGAAGACACGCCCGTAGGCCCGCGCCGCGTCCGCATCGAACGGCAAAGGGTCCCACGTGGCCGCCACCCATTGCAGGCGGTCTTGACGTCGAGCGCGTTCGTTCTCGTCGTCGGTCGCGTGTGGTCCGGCTGAGAGCTCCGCCAGAGTTACAGCAGCGATCGCCGACTCGTCGGGCAACCGTTTCGCATCAATCAGATCATGGTCGATCACGACCGAGGTGTCGAGGAGGCCGCGATTCATAATTAATATCAGGCATCGACCGACACGTCTACAACGTCGTCAAGGTCTGTACGGAACCGAGTTGCATCAATGCGTGGAGCGCGTGCGGCGGCATCAGCAATCACTGCCCGCGGGACGAAACGCCGCGGAGGAATAGGGCGTAATTCAGCTACAGGCGTTCCGTTCCTCGTCACGATCATTGTGTTGCCCGCCTGCACCTCGCGAAGAACAGCGGCGGAGTCGTTGCGCAGTTCGCGCTGAGTAATGGTTCGCGCCATGGTGTCAACGTAGCATATGTAGCGTCTTGTAGCAACGCTCTATAACCGGACGCAGGAGGGCACGAAGGGTACGGGCATCGGCTTCGCAATCTGTCGCCACGACGATCGAGCGTCACGAAGCGAGCCTATGGGGCGAATCGCAACCGGGCAAAGGCTCGCATTTCGAGTGCACTATCGATCAGCGAACAAACGAGGGTCAAAGCACGAGGCTGCCCGGCCAGACGCCCAAGGTGCACAAGAAATTAGCGACAAGAGCGTTTCCTCTCATCTTCTTTTTCTTGTCTTTTCTTTGCGTTTTTGCGTTACGCTCTTCTTTTTATCTCTTCTCCGCGGGCGCTTAGGGCTCCTCGGTCGCCTTCTCCGCCTCGTCCTCCGCGTCGCCCGGTGCGGTCTCCCACACATAGTCTTTGCCGAGGACGTACTTGTCGAACCAGTCGAGCTCGACATTGACTTTGAAGAGCTCGTGGCGCAGCTCGCGCCAGCCATGGGGCTCGCGGGGAGCCATGTACAGATGCGTCGGAACGCCGTTCGTCCTGAGCGCCCTATAGAGCTCTACGGATTGCGGCGGCGGCACGCGCACGTCGTTCTCACCTACGAGCACGAGGGTCGGTGTCGTCACCTTGTAGATGTCCTTCAGCGGCGAGTGCCCCCAATACAGATCGATCGGAGCATCCTCTTGCCACGGCGTCCCGCCGAACCACGGCGTGCGATAGATGCGCACGTCGCTTTGGCCGTACATCGAGATCCAGTTCACCGCCCCGGCGCCCGAGGACGCCGCTTTGAAGCGACCCGTATGGGTGATGATCTTGTTCGTCATATGGCCGCCGCCGCTCCAGCCCATCTTCGCCATGCGGTCGCCATCAACGAGTCCTTCGGCAATCAGATGGTCGACGCCGGTCATCACGTCGAGATGGGACTGATGGAAATAATGCCCCACCATGTCGCGGAGGACTTCGTCTCCGTAGCCCGTGCTGCCGCGATAGTTCGGCTTGAACACCATGTAGCCTTTAGCCGCTAGCACATGGACGTAGTTGTTCCAACGGCCGAAGCCGAACTTGTCCGAGGAGGCAGGCCCGCCATGCGTTTGCACGACGAGCGGATAGCGCTGGCCCGCCTCGTAATCGAGCGGGTAGTAGAGAAGGCCTTCGACCTCGGCGCCATCCTCGCCTTTCCATTGCACGGCTTCTTGCCGAGGGAGCTCGAATTGCTCGTCGAGATAATCATAGACGTGGGTGATCTTAACGGGATCGGCGCTGCCATCGCCCGGTAGCCAGTGGACATCGCCTGCGTTGCGCCTCTCGTTGATGCCGAAAACGTGCTTGTCGAGCGCGTGCGCATATTGCCACCCCGATAGAGCATGGTCGCCCCGTGTGATTTGAGTCAGCGCCTCGCTCGCGACGTCGACGCTGAACAGCTCGCTACGTATGCCGGTATTGGCAGCGAAATAAATGTGAGCGCTGCTTTCGGCCCAGTGCGCGTTCTGGACTTCGTGAGGCATCTCGGACAGCAACATCCGATGGGTACCGCCCGTGGCCGGAACGAGGAAGATGTTGTCGTTGTAATAGGTATCGAAAACTTCGTTCGAATCCGTTCGAAAGAGCACCCATTCTCCGTCGGGAGAGAGCTCCGCTCCGAACTCCGCGACGGTGTTGTCCGTGAGCTGCTTCGCGCCGCCACCATCGGCGTTCATGAGCCAGACTTCGCCTTCATCGGAATTATCGAAGAGCGGCGTGGGCGTCCGGTGATGCGCAATCTTCGTACCATCCCGAGAGAGGCGATAGCCGCGGATCGAATAGTCACCGCTCGTGATGCGCTCCTCTGTTTTTAGCGCGACAGTAATCCGGAAGAGGTGCTCCTGTTTGTAGTCCTCGTCGAAAGAGAACACGTCGTCTTTGAGCTCATCCTTCTTCTTCTCTTCTGCCGTCTTCGGATCCGCCGCTACGAAATAGATATGAGTGCCGTCCGGAGACCAGCTGATGCTCGAGACCGAGGTTTCGTGCTCGGTCAGAGCTGCCGCCTCACCACCGCGATTGCGCAGAAGATAGATCTGCGCCGCTTCATCGTCGCCGCGCTCAGCGATGAACGCGATGTGAGCGCCGTCGGGAGACCAGCGCGGGCTCGATTCTCCTTTTTCGCCATTGGTGAGCGGCACCGCCTCGCCACTCGCGACGTCGGCACGCCAGATGTGACTCACGCGCTTGTTCGTTTTCCAATCGGCTTCTGAGAGCGTATAAAGCAGCTGGCTTCCGTCGGGGGAAAGCTGGGGGCTCCTGAGCTGGGGCACTTCGATAAGGTCGACAATCGTCATCACGCGCTTCGTTTGCGCGACGACGAGGGTGGAAGCCAAGCATCCCACGAAAAGCGGGAGGATACTGCGTAACGTCATAAAGCCCTCCTTAGAATCAGTCGTCTGAAACAAGGAGATTACACGAACGGCTCCCGCTTTGCACCCCTTCGCGATTCGCAGTGCAGTATACTTTTTCGAAATCTGGAGGTTTCGATGAAAGTTGTCATCAGCGGTGTTTCCGGTCTGGTGGGGACGGCTCTGCGTGCCAATCTAACTGCAGGCGGCCACGACGTGCTCGCGCTATCCCGCCGCGCCAGCCTTCCCCCGCTCACGACGATTACTTGGGATATAGAAAACGGCCGCTTTGACGCAAGCCTTCTCGAGGGTGTCGATGTCGTCGTCCACCTCGCCGGTGAGCCCGTCGCGCAGCGGTGGAGCGAGAAGACCAAGAAAGCCATTCGACAGAGCCGTGTTCGAGGCACGAAGCTCCTTGTCGAGGGGCTCAAGAGCTTGAGGCAGAAGCCGAAGCTCCTGCTTTCGGCTTCCGCGGTGGGCTTTTACGGAGACGGCGAGGACCGAGAGCTCGACGAGACCTCGCCGCCGGGCGAGGGCTTTCTGCCAGAGGTCTGCCAGGAGTGGGAAACGGCGGCCCTCGACGCCATGGGCCTCGGAATGAGGGCCGTTTGTTTGCGCACCGGCATCGTGCTCTCGACCAAAGGGGGAGCTCTCAGAAAGATGCTCTTGCCTTTCCGCCTCGGGTTGGGCGGCCCCCTTTCTACCGGCCGCCAATGGATGCCCTGGATCCACATCGACGATCTCGTGGGCGCCATGCGGTTCATCATGGAGAAAGAAGACCTCATGGGGGTCGTGAACGGCACTTCTCCCAATCCCGTCACGAACCGGAATTTCACCAAGGGCCTCGGAAGAGTCCTTCGCCGCCCCACGCTCTTTCCGATACCCGAATTCGGATTGAAGCTTCTTTTCGGCGAGATGGCTCAAATTCTTCTCGAAGGCCAGAAGGTCAAACCTCAAAAGCTTCAAGCGGCAGGCTTTACGTTCCGGCACCCCGAGCTCGAGGAGGCCCTTTCAGATATTCTCGCCAACCGTAAGTGATGCCGGCGCTTTAGCTATAATAAGGATGCTGACGCGCCCAATAGGCAGGACTCATGGATGACTCGGAATTGACTCCGGTCGAAACACCCTCGAATCGCGGCCGCAAGCTCGTCAAGCTCATCGTCGTATCCGTGCTCTTCGCGCTCGCCGCGATGGGCGGCACGCTGACAGGTCTCGTACTTGCCTATCAGCGGGATTTGCCCATCATCCAGGAAATCGAGAACTACCAGCCGAGCATCATTACGCAAATCTTCGCGGATGACGGCGAGGTGATTGCCGAGTTCGCGATCGAGCGGCGCGTCGTTATCCGCTTTGAGGACGTTCCCGATAATCTGAAACAAGCGATCGTTGCCTACGAGGACCAGCGTTTCTGGAGCCATCACGGTTTCGACCCCGTGGGGATAGTGCGCGCCGCCTGGGACAATCTCAGGGCCGGCGAAACCGTGTCGGGCGCAAGCACCGTCACGCAGCAGGTTTCACGCCTCCTGTTCCTCACCCGCGAGGAAACCTATAGCCGCAAGATCAAAGAGGCCATTCTCGCTTTCAAAATCGAGCGGGCATATACGAAAGAAGAAGTTCTTACCTTCTATTGCAACTTGCAGCATTACGGCCATGGACTCTATGGCGTAGAGGCCGCCGCGAACTACTATTTCGACAAACCGACCATTGAGCTCACCCTGGAAGAGTCCGCGTTAATCGTCGGCATAGCCCCCTCGCCGGCAAACTTCAGCCCCTTCGTCAATCCAGAGCTCGCTCTCGAGCGCCGTGACCTCGTGCTGGCGCGGATGCTGGAAGAAGACGTGGTCACGACCGAAGAAGTCGAGCGTGCCAAATCCGTCCCACTGAAGCTGCGACGACGCGGGCCGAGTGGGAACATCGCTCCTTATTTCGTCGAAGAAGTTCGCCAATATCTCGAGAAAAAATACGGCTCGACGCGGATCTATCGCGGCGGCTTGCGGGTGCACACGACTTTGAATCGCTCGATGCAAGAACAAGCCAATATCTCTATCGAGCAAGCGCTTCGAGCACTCGACAAGCGCCAGGGCTTCAGAGGCATCCAGCAAAACGTGCTCCGGGACATGGAGATCTCCATCCAGGAGTTCTCGAGCGATGACTGGGTCGAGCCGTTCGCGGTAGGACAAATCGTCACGGGCGTCGTCACTGCGGCCGAGGGTAGCCCCACCGTAAGAGTCGGCCGGTTCACGGCCACGGTCGACTCCGAGTCAGCGGCTTGGACGAAGACGGCGCTGTCCGACTTGTTCGAAATTGGTGACATCTCGCCGTTCGAGATTACGAGTGTGGACACGGAGACGACCTCCATGGTGCTCAAAGTCGAACAGGAGCCGATCGTGCAAGGGGCGCTTCTCGCCATCGAGGCACGGACCGGCCAAATCAAATCGATGGTGGGCGGCCTCGACTTCGACAAGAGCAAGTTCAACCGCGCCGTCCAGGCACGTCGCCAACCCGGCTCGTCCTTCAAGGTCTTCGCGATCGGCGCGGCGGTGGAAGAAGGCTACACAGCGACGTCGCTCATCCTCGACGAGCCGGTACGCTACATCGATCCGCATGTCGAGGAGGTCTACGAGCCGAAGAACTATGACCGCAAATTCGAAGGCTGGATCACGCTGCGCCACTTGATCGAAGCCTCGCGGAACGTGCCCGCGGTTCGGCTCACGCAGCAAATCGGCCCGCAGAAAGTAGCGGACTACGCGCGACGCCTCGGTTTGTCGGGACCCATCCCCCCATATCTCAGCATAACGCTCGGTTCCGCCGAAGCGAGCCTGCAAGAAATGGTCTCCGCATATTCAGCTTTTGCCAATCAAGGCATCCGCATGCGTCCCTATTTCGTCACGAAGGTCATGGACCACGAAGGCAACGTCTTGGAGGAGACCTACCCCGAGGCCGCCTCCGCCATCCGAGCCGACTCGGCCTACATCGTGACGAACCTTCTTCGGGGCGTCATTCAGCGCGGCACGGGAATCCGGGCGGCGCGTTTGGGACGGCCGCTCGCCGGCAAGACAGGCACGACCAACGACTACACGGATGCGTGGTTCATCGGCTTCGACCCGACGCTCGTCGCAGGTACCTGGATTGGTTTCGATCAGAAGGTGACTTTGGGAGATCGCGAGACGGGCTCGCGGGCGGCGCTCCCCCCGTGGATCAGTTTCATGGAGCATGCGCTCGCAGATCGGCCGATCGAAGATTTCCCCGTTCCGTCCAACATCGTTTTCGTGCCCGTCGACAAGAAGACGGGTGACCCGACCGTGGCAGGGGGTGGCGCGTCGACAATGATCCTGGAAGCCTTCATCGCGGGAACGGAGCCCACGGGTTATCCGGGGCAATGAAATATGCTTCTACAGTGCTCATATAATCACCGCAGCACAGGTGCAACAAACTCTTGTATTACAATGGCTTGACCCTCATTTGACAATTCCACACTAAATATCGATAATACGGGAGTCGTCGATGATGCTGTACTGCTTGAGTGCTCGGGGTCTCCTTGGTACTCTAGAAGCGGTACACGCCCATCGACGATCGGAACCGAGCGGGCCCCAGACACTCGCGTTATCGGTAACACATCGAGGTTCAGACCATGCAGCCATTCGAAGAAAGCAACCGAGAAAAAGACGGCGAAATACATCGCGCCGTCCCCATCCTCCCCCTTAGAGATACTGTGATCTTCCCGCAGTCGATCCTGCCTTTGGCTGTCGGCCGCGAGAGCACCGTTCGCCTTTTGAACGAGAACGGGGAGTCGGCGGATTTCATCGGGGTCGTGACTCAGAAGGACGCTTCCATTGAATCCCCCACCGCGTCCGACCTGCACCCCGTGGGTACGAGCGTGCGCATTCACAAATCGGTCCGGATCCCCGACGGCTCCATCCGCCTCGTCGTCCAGGGCAGTTTCCGGTTCAAAGTCCTGAGCGTCATCCAGGTGAGCCCCTACATACGCGCAGACATTCAAATACTCGGAAACGTTTCCCCAGCCGAGGACGCCATCGAAATCGATGCGCTCTCGAGAAACGTGCATTCGGCGTTCGCTAAAGTCGTCGAGATATCTCCGCAACTGGCCGATGAAATCGGCTCGCTCGCCGCGACGCTGAACGATCCGGGACGCCTCGCGGATTTCGTCGCGCAGAACCTTCCCAGCCTGGATACCGAGAATCGCCAAGAAGTGCTCGAGCTCGTGAATGTGAAGGATCGCCTCACAAAGGTGCACCAAGCACTTCTGCGCGAGCAAGAAGTTCTCGAGGTCGGCAACAAGATCGAGTCTCAAGTCAAGAACGAAGTCGGCCGCACCCAGCGCGAGTACTACCTGCGCGAGCAGATGAAAGCAATCCAAAGAGAGCTCGGCGAGAACGACGAGAACGTCAAGGACATCGACGAGCTACGCGAGAAGATTCAGGAAGCGAAGATGCCCGAAGAGGCGGAGAAGGAGGCGACGCGCGAGCTGAATCGCCTCTCCAAGATCCCGCCCGCCTCGGCTGAATATACCGTCGGACGCACCTATCTCGATTGGCTCGTGCGCATTCCCTGGTCGAAGAAGACCGAAGACCTTTACGACATCCCGAAGGCACAAGAAATTCTGGAGGCCGATCACTACGACCTCGTGAAAGTGAAAGACCGCATCCTCGAGTTTCTGGCCGTCCGGAAGATGAAGCCCGACATCAAAGGGCCCATCCTGTGCTTCGTGGGCCCTCCCGGCGTCGGCAAGACGAGCCTGGGGAAATCCATCGCCAAAGCGCTCGGGCGCAAGTTCGTCCGGATGAGCCTTGGCGGGATCCGCGACGAGGCGGAGATCCGCGGCCACCGGCGAACCTATATCGGCGCCCTTCCAGGACAAATCATCCAGAACTTGTGCCGCGCAGGCACGAAGAACCCCGTGTTCATGCTCGACGAGGTCGACAAGCTCGGGATGGATTTTCGCGGCGACCCGAGCTCGGCGCTTCTCGAAGTTCTCGATCCGGAGCAGAACGACACGTTCAGGGATCACTACGTCGACCTCGAGTTCGATCTCTCGGAAGTCGTCTTCATCGCGACCGCCAACATCATGGACCCCATCCCCCCCGCGTTGAGAGACCGTATGGAGGTCCTCAACCTCGCGGGCTATACGGAAGAGGAGAAGATCCAAATCGCGAATCGGCATCTCATCCCGCGCCAGCTCGAGAACCACGGCTTGGCCGACAAGAAGATCGCACCCATTTTCGAGCGCGAGGCGATCTCCTCCATCATTCGCGACTATACGCGCGAAGCGGGTTTGCGTAATCTCGAGCGCGCCATTGGCGCCATCTGCCGCAAGGCCGCTCGGAAGATCGCCGAAGGTGAGACGAAGCCGCTTCACGCAACGGTCGAAAAGCTCCAAGAGCTCCTCGGCGCACCGACTTCCTTATCGCGAGAGATCCACGACCGTGTCAACGTGCCGGGCGTCGTCATTGGCCTCGCCTGGACGCCGAGCGGAGGCGACATTCTTTTCGTGGAAGGCGCCAAAGTGCGCGGCGCCAAGAACCTGACCCTGACGGGACAGCTAGGCGACGTCATGAAAGAGTCGGCGAGCGCGGCCTTGACTTGGGTGCGGTCGAATAGTCTCTCTCTCGGTCTCGAAGACGACTTCTACCGCAAAATGGACATTCATCTTCACGTTCCCGAAGGCTCGACGCCCAAAGACGGCCCTTCCGCTGGCGTCACGATGGTCGCGGCGCTCGTCTCGATCCTCTCGGATACGCCCGCACGTCCGGACGTCGCCATGACGGGTGAGATTACCCTCTCGGGCCACGTGCTGCCCGTCGGCGGTATCAAAGAGAAACTGCTGGCCGCACATCGCTACGGGATCAAGGAAGTGCTGATTCCCAAGCTCAACGAGAAGGGAATGCTCGAGGATCTGCCCGAGGAAATTCGCAAAGAGCTCAAGATCCACCTCGTGTCGAGCCTCGACGAGGTGCTGCCCCTCGTGTTTCCGGATCTGCTCCTCAAAATGGTCCCGCCGCAACCACCCAGAGGCAAGAGCTCATCCGAGATCAGGGTTCAGTAACGCGCTCGCAGCCGATGCGTCGGCCGTTCCCTGGCGGCAGTCGAGTACATGGACTACAAGGATTATTACGAGGTTCTAGGAATTCAGAAGACCGCGAGCGAAAAGGAAATCAAACAAGCCTTTCGCAAGCTGGCGCGGAAGTTCCATCCAGACGTCAACCCGGGGGACCGGGGCGCAGAGAACAAGTTCAAAGAGATCAACGAGGCCCACGAAGTTCTCTCCGATCCCGAGAAGCGCCGAAAATACAATCAGCTCGGCGCGAACTGGAAGCGGTACGAAAAATCTGCTCGACCCAGCGGTGGCCCCGGCGTCTCTGGCTTCAACGTCGGCTTCGAAGGCCCCGGCGGCGGCGCCTTCTCCGATTTCTTCAAAACGTTTTTTGGCGCCGGGATGGACGTGGACGATCTCTTCAACCGGCCGTCCGGGGCCGGATTTCGCGGCGCGCGACAGAGGGGCGGACCGCGCGGCTTCGGCGCAGTGCCTCCCTCTGCCGCCCAGCCAGCGCGCGACGTGTCGGCCAGCATCAACATCACATTAGAGGAGTCCCATGACGGCACCGTTCGACGGCTCTCGGTCGAACGCGCGGGCGCAACAGACATCATCGAAGTAAGAATCCCGAAAGGGGTGAAGAACGGCTCGAAAGTGCGCGTGGCTGGCAAAGGCGAGCCAGGAGGACCGGGTAAGTCTAAGGACCTCTACCTCGAAGTCAAAATGGTCCCGCACGCGATCTATCAGCGTGACGGTGACGACCTGTCGCTCGACTTGCCGGTGACTTTCGCAGAGGCGGCGCTCGGTGCGGAAATTGAAGTGCCCACCTTGTCTGGCAAGGCCCGTATCAAGTTGCCGAAAGGCTCTCAGCCAGGCCGGCGTATGCGGCTCAAAGGGAAAGGCATGCCGAAGCTCAAGGGGAGCGGTCACGGCGATTTGTTCGCGAAGCTCATGGTCGTCGTTCCGAAAGAGCTCGATAAGCGAGAGAAAGAGCTCATGGAAGAGCTCGCCACGCTGAGCAAAGAAAATCCACGCGCGCATCTAGGATGCTCGTAAGGATGACCGCGGTCATCGTTCTTTTTGGAGGAGACGGAAGCGAGCATCGTGTCTCCGTCGCCTCAGCGCAGAACGTCACCTCGCATCTCGCAGAAGCAAGGCTCTGGTTTTGGACTCGCGACGGAGCGGTGCATGATGTCGAGCGAAACGCCTTGCTCCGATTCGAGCGGCCTTTCGAGCGCGATTTCTCTCCGACGCCACGCTCGATCTGGCCAGATATCGGCCGCGCTTTCGAGGACAACGTGGCCCGAGAATCTGTTTTCTTTCTCGCCCTCCACGGCGGCTCCGGTGAGAACGGCACACTCCAAAACCGACTCGAGACATGTGGGTATGCCTTCACCGGCTCGGGAAGCGAGGCCAGTTGTGCCGCCTTCGACAAGGTCCGCGCCAAAGAAGCACTCTCCGCGCAAGGGGTATGTGTGGCCGATGCTTGTCTCGTGGACGGCGACAGCGCCACCCACGAGAAGCTCGCTCACCTCTTCGAGACCCACGGGAAAGTGGTCGTGAAACCGGTCGCGGACGGCTCGAGCCACGGAGTACGGTTCATCGAGACTGAAAAGGATCTCGACGCGGTCATCGTCGACATACGACGCCAGGGCGGCGCCAAGGTGCTCGCCGAAGCGTTCATCACCGGGCGCGAGCTCACGGTCGCCGTGTACGAGAGTCCTGATGGCCGGACGGCTCTACCGTGCTCGGAGGTCTGTTTGGAAGAGGGTCGAACCTTCGACTACGAAGGAAAGTATCTCGGTAAAGGCACGCTCGAGCTGACGCCTGCGCCTGTCTCGGACGATGTCGCTTCCGCCGCCCAGAGCGTCGCTCTGACGGCGCACGAAGCACTCGGCTGCTACGGCTACTCCCGAACCGACATCATCATACCAGGAGGGCCCTATCGGGCCGATAGGGACGCGGTATTCCTCGAGCTCAATACACTTCCTGGACTCACCGCGGCTTCTTTCATCCCTCAGCAGCTCGAAGCAGCGCGGATCGAGATGGACAGGTTTCTCGCTCGCCAGATCGAGCTCGCACTCGCACGCTCTCGACGTTGAGCGCTCGCTGAGCGTGGGTTGCACGGCTACCGGGGGCGCATTACCATAAACTTACCGTTGCCGTCCCACCTGAGACCGACCACTACAAGGCGTAGCTCCAAGCACACCCGAACCGACCCGTATGGTTAGTAAACACCCCCAGGCCAAGACACGCAAAACTTCGACCGCACCCAAACACGGAGGCTTGAAAGAGCTTCCGGCGACCGCGATCTGCGGCAACGATATCACCTCTTCGGTGCTCTACGTCTCCGCGCTCTCCATCATCGCAGGCGGTAAATGGGCATGCCTATCGCTCGTGATCGTCGCCGCCGTGTTGTTCCTCTTCCGCGGTATCTATGCCGAAGTGGTGGGCGCCCTACCGCTCAACGGAGGCGCCTATAACGCGCTCTTGAACACGACGAGCAAGAGATGGGCTTCCATTGCAGCGTGCTTGACGATCCTTTCCTATATGGCCACCGCTGTTATTTCTGCCGGCGAAGCTATGCACTACGCGCATGGGCTCTGGCACGGGCTGAACATATTCTGGGCCACGATCGTTCTGATGGCGATCTTCATGGTGCTCACGATCATGGGTATCCAGGAATCGTCCCGCGTTTCCGTCGGCATCTTTCTCTTCCACCTCTCGAGCTTGACACTTCTGGTCGCAGTGATCGGCATCTACTTGTCGCGCCACGGCCTCTCGGTCCTCTCGCTCAACATGGCCACGCCGACCGAGAGTGTGCCGAAAGCCCTCTTTTACGGCTTTGCCGCAGCGCTGCTCGGGATCTCCGGGTTCGAGAGCTCGTCGAATTTCGTGGAAGAGCAAGCCGAAGGCGTATTCCCAAAAACACTCCGCAATATGTGGGTGGCGGTCAGTGTTTTCAATCCGTTAATGGCCTTTCTCGCGCTCGCAATCGTCCCCATCGGGGAAGTCAGCGCACATAAAGAAGATCTGCTGGCGCATATGGGGAATCTCGCGGGCGGCCAATGGCTGTCCTATATCGTCTCCGTGGATGCCACGCTCGTCTTGAGCGGTGCTGTCCTGACCTCTTTCGTCGGCGTCACCGGGCTCATAAAGCGAATGACCCTCGACCGCGTGCTACCTCAGTTACTACTGAAGACGAACAGGCGCGGCACGACGCATTGGATCATCATTGTCTTTTTCCTGCTCGCCGTGTCGGTGCACTTCATCACCCAAGGCGAGATCGGAGCCCTCGCGGGTGTGTACACGATCTCCTTTCTTTCGGTGATGGCGCTTTTCGGGATCGGCAACGTTCTCTTGAAAGTGAAACGCGCGAGGCTCCCGCGGCCGTCGAGAGCACCGTGGCCCGTGGTCCTTCTCGGCATCGCCGCGGTGCTCGTGGGTCTCGCCGGCAATTACGTCAACAACCCGGAATATTTCTGGGTGTTTCTCCAATATTTCATACCCACCGTGCTCGTCACCTTCGTCATGCTCGGACGTATCGGACTGCTCAAAGTATGTCTGTACTTCATCCGACGGATCAGCCAGACCATCGCCGGGATCACCTCATCTCTTGCCAAAAGTCTTCACGATAAGATCGACGAGATCAATTCGCAGCAGATCGTCTTCTTTACTCGCGGTGACAGCAAACACAACTTGAACGAAGCGATGTTGTACGTGCGCAACAACGAACATACCAATCGTCTCAAGGTCGTGACGGTGGTCGAGGAGGAAAAAGACGTGCCGCCGCAGCTAAAAAAAGACCTCGAGTTCCTCGACGAGGTTTATCCCGAGATCGACATCGAGTTCGTCGTCCAGGTAGGCGAGTTCGGCCCCGAGCTCATCCAGAAGCTTTCCAAAGATTGGAATATCCCGACGAATTTCATGTTCATCGCTTCGCCCGGCGACCACTTCCTCTACGGCTTGGCCGAACTGGGTGGCGTCCGCCTCATCATCTAACCTTTAAACTAGCCTTCGCGTCGGGTCAAGAGGAAGGCGTTGATGAACGGGTCGAGGTCGCCATCCATCACGCGATCGACATCAGACACTTGAACTTTGGTGCGGTGGTCCTTGACCATGCGGTAGGGCTGGAACACGTAGGAACGGATTTGGTTCCCCCAGGCGATTTCCTTCTTGCCGTCGTGCATGGCGTCGACCTTTTCTTGCTTTTCTCTCATCTTGAGGTCGTAGAGACGAGCCCGGAGAACCTTCATCGCCATATCTTTGTTCCGATGCTGGGAGCGCTCGTTCTGACACTGCGTGACGATGCCCGTCGGGAGATGTGTGATCCGGACGGCGGAATCCGTGACGTTCACGTGCTGTCCGCCCTTGCCACTCGAGCGATAGGTATCTATGCGCAAATCCTTGTCGTTGATGTCTACCACAACGTCATCGTCGATGTCGGGGAAAACGAAAAGCGACGCAAAGGAGGTGTGCCTTCTCTTCGCCGCATCGAAAGGCGAGATTCGCACGAGGCGGTGGACGCCGACCTCCGCGCTCAGATAGCCGTAGGCGTAAGGACCCGTGACCGTGAAAGTGGCACTCTTGAGCCCAGCCTCTTCCCCCTCCTGGTAGTCGATCATCTCGGTTTCGAAACCGCGGCCCTCCGCCCAGCGCAGATACATGCGCAGCAGCATCTCCGCCCAGTCCTGAGACTCTGTGCCACCCGCCCCCGGGTGGATACTGACGATGGCATTCGTGGCGTCATTCTCTCCGCCGAGGAGTTTTTGAAACTCGGCGGCCTCGACTTCCCCCTGCCACGCGTCGAGATGGGCGATGAGATCGTCGGTGACGTTCTCCCCCTCCCGCGCCCATTCCACGAGCGTGCGCACTTCCTCTTCGCAGTCGTTGAGTTTCTCGATTAGATCGAGGTCGGTCCGAAGACGGCTCCGCTCCCGGGAGAGCTCTTGACCTTTTCCCCCTTGGGACCAGATGTTGGGTTCAGAAAGTTTTTGATCGAGCTCGTGAATGGATTTTTCTAGAGCAGCTTGGTCAAAGATAGCCTCGAACATCGCGGGCACGACGGCCGAGATTTTCTGAACGCTCTAGAAGATCCTCAATCATGATATTCACTCGCTCTCCGTGATGTTGACGTTGACCTAGCTACTGCGTGATGTAGGGCTTGAACCTTTCCTCGTCGCGCAGCTTCTGGACGACCTTTTCCGCTTCCGCACGCGTCGAAAAGAGACCTACTCGCACGCGATGTAGCCCAGCCTCACCGCCCGCCTCCAGATAAGCGCGATAGTTCTTGTTCTTGAGTCGGGACAATAGAGACCGCGCCGCATCCTCGGTCTTTAGCGCCACGACTTGAACGGCAAAAGCACCTTCAGGGGCGCCAAGTGTCGCGACTCGGCGCACCGGAGCCGGAGCCGGCTTGGGCGAAGGCGGGGGCTCGCGCCTCATCTTGCGCAGCGTCGTTTCCGGACTCTCGGATTGGACCGTCTCGAGCGTGGTTTGCACCTTGCCGTTATCGAGCCGATCCGGGTAATCGAGCTTCGGCTTCGGCTTGTCAGAGCTCGCTCTCGCTTTGATCTTCTCCGCGGATGGCGTCAACGTTCCGGCGGCGATGTCGTTGGGTACAGCGGCAAGCGTCGCGTCCTGGACACCCCTGCCCACCATCACGCCGCAGAGGAACACGACTACGGCGATGGCTAGGGTCGCCATGAAGAAAAAGACCAACTGCTTGTTGTTCAGCTGGACTTCGTAATACGCCCCATTATCGTATTCGGCCATCTCACTACCAACTCCTTTGACCCCCAGAAGCTAATATTTTACTTGAGACGAAGTATTCTAACCCAATATCAACATTGAAGGGGGAATTTGTTGTCGTTGCTGCTCGCAGACCCGGCCTAGCGGGCTCAAGCACTAGATTGCCAGGTAAACCTGAAAGCGTTCTAAATCCAAACCACACAGCTGACCCACAAAGAATTTGCGTCAGAACGTGGTACAAAATCCTCGATTCTGACGGGTTAGAGGCTGACGGGTTGGAGTCTAGTCCGGGCTCAGGATGCTCGTTGCTACCGCTTCCTGCTCGCTCTTGCCTAACTGGCGACCGATCTCGAGAAGGAGCGCATAAGTGAGCTCGTTGAGCCCGTCAACGAGGACAGCTCTTTTGGCCTCGTGTGGCTTGTCACCTAGATTCTGAAGCAGCTGGTCGAAATCCACTCGTCCGGCCGTGCCGAGCTCCACGCTCTCGAAGAGAAGCGGGAATTGCTGGGCGACGTCGGCCATGACGCCCGAGCTGAACTCGAGGGCCGCTTCGCCTTCGAGCTTGCGGCTGAGATAATCGCAAACGCGCTCGAAGTTGCGGTTGTAGTGCTCGACCACTTCCTGCAGCTCGTACTCGAGCTCGATGCCGCGCTTTTCCAATTCGTTCGTGCCGCCGCGCTCGACAACGCCAGCGGCGAGAAGACCAAAGAGGATCCGCAAGGTCTCGAAGTTCGGAAGATAGCTCATCGCGAGAATCTGCTCGACGTTGATGCGTCCGTTCACGAGCGAATGGACTTGAGATTCGTCTTCGTCGAGACGCAGTTTGTAGATCAAACCGTCGGCATCGTCCGACGGTCGCAAGACGGCTTCGAGCGGGCCCACCCCAGCATACATCCGCGTAAAATCCTTGAGCCGACGAATGCCTTCCAGGATGACGTTCTCCGAGTCGAGATCGAGCACCATCGGCCCGTCAACGGTGAGGTCCTTGATCACGAACTCGTACTCGCCGCGGGTCCAGACGAACAAGCTATAGACGATCGCTTCCGCGTGCCGATGGATGGCAACGAAAAGATCATCCGGGGTGATGATGCCTTGCTCGACGAGCACGGCGCCGAGCTTCTTGTCCGGCTGTATCTTCTTGCTCGCCTCGAGGAACTGCCGAACCGTGATTTTCCCCGTCTTCAGCAAGAACTCGCCGAGCCGATCGTCCTGCGCGTTCGACATCGCGTAGATGATGCGGCCTTCTTTAAAGTAAATGGCCTTCCATCGTCCAGCGTCGTGGAAATTGAGAATCCCTGTCTCTTTGCTCCGGCTGATCGAAGCGAGCAGCTCGGGCAGGCTCGACTCGGACAAAGAGCCACAAATCGTCAGCTCCTCAGCTGGCATGGTCATGAAAGCTCCTCCTGCGAGCCCCGCATGGTTCTAGCCCTGGCTACTAGTCCTTGGCCTTTTTGTCCCTCCACTCCTTGAATTTGTCCAGGAGTGGCTCGAAGAGCTCGATGGGTAGCGGAAAAATGATCGTCGAGTTCTTCTCGCTTGCGACCTCCGTCAGCGTCTGAAGATAGCGAAGCTGCATACCCAGAGGGTGCCTGCCGACAATCTCAGCCGCCTTCGACAGATTCTCGGCCGCTAGAAACTCGCCCTCCGCGTGAATGACTTTGGCTCTCTTCTCACGCTCGGCTTCCGCTTGCTTGGCGATCGCGCGCTGCATCTCCGACGGCAAGTCGACATGCTTGACCTCTACCGACGTGACTTTGATCCCCCACGGATCGGTGTGCTTGTCGAGAATGTCCTGAAGCCGCATGTTCAGCTGGTCTCTTTCAGCAAGAAGATCGTCGAGCTCCGCTTGCCCCAGAATGCTTCGAAGTGTCGTCTGCGCGAGTTGTGACGTCGCATAGAGAAAATTTTCTACTTCGACGATAGCTTTGATCGGATCGACGACGCGGAAGAACACGACAGCGTTGACTTTCACCGAAACGTTGTCTTTGGTGATGATGTCCTGTGGCGGCACGTCGAGCGCGACGAGCCGCAAGCTCACCTTCACCAGACGATCGATCGGCGCGAAGACGAGAACGAGCCCCGGGCCTTTGGGCCTCGGGATCAAGTTGCCGAGACGGAAGACGACACCACGCTCGTACTCATTCAGAATCTTGACCCAGTTGAGGAGAAAAATCGCAACGACAATGACCACCGCGAGCGTGCCAATTGAAAGTCCACCAGGCATGATGTCCTCCGTTTATGACGATTCCGGATCGCGCTCGACATGTAGCAGCAACCCGTCGACGGATAAAACCCGAACGCGCTCGCTTTCCTGAATAGGCTCGTCCGCGTGCGCGTCCCAGAATTCCCCACGTATGAAAACCTTTCCGCGACGGTCGATCGGCGTGCGCGCGGTCGCGAACTGCCCTATCAGGCTCTCGATGCCCGTCATCGGGGCGCGGCGTTGCGCCTCGACCACTTTGCGGCCGAGGGCGATGACGACCACGCCGAGAACAATAGCCACAGGAAGAATCATAGCCCAGCTCACGCGAAGCGCCGGCGTCGGGAGCGGCTGTTCCTCGAACAGCAACAGAGCACCGAGAACGAGCCCGACGATGCCTCCCGCTCCTATGATTCCGAACGATGGCGTGACCACTTCCACAATGAGAAGCCCGAAACCAGCGACGAGAAGAATGACGCCGACGATGTTCACCGGCAGAATCTCGAAGGCAAAGGCCGCGAGCAGGAGCGCGACAGCGCCGAAAATGCCTGGAAAGAGCAGGCCCGGATTCGAGAACTCCATATAGAGCCCGGCGAGACCCATCATTCCCAAAAGAAGCGCGATGTTCGGGTTCGCGATGAACGCGAGGATCTTCTGCTTACGCGTCATCTCGCGGAGCACCACAACTTTCCCCGCCGTCGCCAACACGATCTCGGCGCCTCCCGGTCTCGGGATCGTCTTTCCGTCGAGAAATTCGAGCAGCTCGCTCTCGCTGCTCGCGATGTAATCGATGAGACCTAGCTCGAGGGCTTCAGAAGCCGTCCACGAGAGCGTCTCCGTTACCGCTTTCTGCGCGATTTCCGGATTGCGATTCCGCCGCTCCGCGAGCGAACGTGTATAAGCAGCCGCATCCGAGGTGACCTTTTTTTGCAGCGTCTCCTGCAGCTCCTGCCCGCTACCGGATACCGGCGTTGCCGCCCCGGTATTAGTACCCGGCGCCATCGCGGCGACGTCGGCGGCGATCATAATGAGAAATCCAGCCGAGGCCGCATGGGCTCCGGCTGGCGCAACATAGACGACGACAGGGCGCTCACTGTTGAGCATGACCTCGATCATATCCCGCGTTGCGGAGAGCAGCCCGCCGGGTGTTTTGAGCTGGATGAGCACGAGCTCGGCATCATCTTCGGCCGCGGCATGGATGGTGTCGATGACGTGACCCGCGGTGATGCCGTGGATCACATCGTCCAGGACGACTTTGTAAATCGGCCCAGCGGACGCGCCGACACTCGCTGCTAAAGCTACGCAAAGGCCAATACACGAGATTGACAGGAAACGAGTTATTCGCATGAACCTTCGAATTATAGAATTTCCGCACATCGCTGTCAAGACAGAAATCCCGTTAAGTCCCTATACAACAATTGCTTAGGGACCACCACTGGCGTTTTATGCGTCTCACATGCTAGTGTCGCAAACACGCCGAGATGCTCGCCCATCCCCGCCTCTCCGCTGCCGCGGTCGCGCTCCTCTTCGTTGCGCTGACGGCGCTCTTCGCGTGGCCGCTCAGCACCGCGCCAGGCACACAGGCTCTCGATCTCGGTCCGGATACCCGTCTGTTTCTGTGGACACTCGGCTGGGACGTCCACGCGCTCGTGCACGCGCCCCTTTCGATCTTCGATGCGAACATCTTCTACCCGGAGCGCAACACGCTCGCTTACTCGGAGCATCAAATCGGAAGCGCTCTCGCCGCGGCACCCGTGCTGCTCGCCACCGGAGAGCCCCTGCTCGCGATGAACCTTGTCTTGCTCGCCTCGTGCGCGCTTTCGGGCTTCGGCGCCTTCCTGCTCGCGCGAGAGCTCGGGCTCGGGACTTGGGGCGCTCTCCTCGCGGGCCTCGTCTTCGCCTTTAGCCCGCCACGATTCTTTCGGCTAGGCCAACTGCATTTGGCTACCGTGCAATGGATCCCGTTCTGCCTCCTGTATCTTCACCGCTACGCGCGCAAGGGCTCCACGCGACACCTTGTCGCGGCGTGTCTCTTTTTCACGCTGACGGCTTGGTCCGGTGGACAAAGCGGCCTTTTTCTCGCCCTCACGGCCGCGAGCTTGCTCCTTTACCTCCTTCTCTTTGGCGAGCTCGGTCCTTCGAGCCGCCTCTCGAAGGACATCGTGGTGGCCACGGTCTTGGTCCTAATCCTCAACGTGCCGTTCTTGCTTCCTTATCTCAGCGTTCAGGAAGAGCTCGGGCTCGAGCGTAGCTTAGCGGAGGCCACATTTTGGTCGCCCAACGCGGAAAGTTTCCTCGCCTCACCCACACATGCGCATCGAGCCGTTTGGCAGCTCCTCGGATGGCAAGCTCGCATCGCGCGCGACGCGAAAGCGTTCCTGTTTCCGGGTTTCCTTCCCATCTTGCTCGCAATGGCAGCCCTCTCGGCCGGCAAGGGACGGCCGACGACGACAAAATCTGGAGCGTCACCCTCACTGCTTCTCGATCTCGCCATCATCGCCGTCGTGCTCTTTGCAATCTTGATCGAGGCCGCCGGGGGCCTACGAATCGGGAGCGTCTCCGCGAGCAGCGGTTGGCGCGCACTCGTCGTGGCCGCCATCCTTCTCGGCACTCGCGTCGCGATCTATGGCCGAGCGCCTTTCGCACATGGTTATCGTCGATGGTTCCGGAGTTGGGCCGAGGCTCGCATGGGAGTCCACGCAGCGTTTTATCTCGGCCTCACCTCGCTCACGCTCTGGGCGTCGATAGGCCCCCAAGCCGGGCTTTATGCGGCGCTCTATCGATGGCTCCCTGGTTTTGATTTCATCCGCGTGCCGTCGCGGCTGACCATTCTCACGGTGTTGGCTCTCGCGATGCTCGCAGGCTTCGGGGCTGAGCGCCTCGCTAGGAGGCGACCCCTGTTGGGGTTTTTGGGGCCGCTCTTCGCGGTGCTCATTTTGGTCGAGCTCGCCGCGTTCCCCCTCGACACACAGCTCTACGCCGTGACGTCGACGCCGATGGATAACTGGCTGAGAGACCAATCCGACCGCGAGCCTATCGTTGTACTCCCGATTCCGGATCCGGCTGACGATGTGGAAGCGGCACGTCACCACTCACGCTATATGCTCAACGCGCTCGTGCATCTGCGCCCGCTCGTTAATGGCTATAGCGGCTTCACGCCGCCTTCGCACCGCCGGCTCTTTCAAGTTCTTGGGAGCTTCCCGGACGACTTCGGCCTAGCCGAGCTCGAGAAGCTCGGTGTGCGTTACGCTGTCTTCCATCGCAGTGGCTACGACGCCCGCGGTTGGGAAGAGGTGCTCGAGCGCGCGGCACGCCACGCGGACAGAATGGAGCTCAAAGCGTCGTTCCAAAGGGGCCAAAGGGGCGATGGAGGCCTTGTCTACGAGCTTATCCGCTGAGCTTCGCGTCGTGGATGGTGATGAGCTTCGTGATCTCGAAGTTCTTCTCGCCGCCCGGCGTCTGGACGTCGACTTCGTCGCCCTCCTCTTTCCCCATGAGTGCACGCCCAATCGGGGAGCTCGTCGAGATCAAGCCCTTCGACACGTCCGCGTCCTCACTCATGACGAGCTTGTAGACAACTTCCTGTTCCTTGTCCAGGTCGTATAATGTGACCTTGGAGCCCAATGAGACTTTGCCCTCGGGTATCTTGTCGAAACTGACCATCGAGAGCTCGCCGAGACGTTTCTTGAGCTGGCCGAGCCTCGCATTTACATAACCCTGGCGCTCCTTGGCGGCGTCGTAGTCGGCGTTCTCGGAGAGATCTCCGTGCTCTCGGGCAACTTTAAGCGCTCTTGGGAGCTCTACGCGAAGTTCCTCTTCCAATTTCTTGATCTCTGCCTTGAGTTTGTCGATGATTTCATGGCTCATGGGTTTTTAGAATGATAACCAGGCCATTCTCCTTCTGCAAGGGGTAGATGAAACGCATCGAGAGCCCTCAAAACCCGCTGGTGAAAACGATCCGCCGCCTCGCCCAGCCGCGCCAGCGCGAAGACAAGTTCTTGCTCGAAGGGCGCAAGCTCGTCAATGCGGCCCTTGAAGCGCGCATCGCCCAGATCGACACGGTGGTGGTCTCGAGCACATTCGCCGGGAGCGTGCCCGAGAATGTTCTGACCGTGGAGCTTCCCGAGCGACTCTTTACGAGCGTGAGCCACCTGGATTCGCCCGACGGTATCCTCGCGGTGGCGAAGCGTCCCCCGCGCGCAGAGCTTCAAAGCGGAGGTCTACTCGTCGTCTGCGCTGGCATTCAAGATCCCGGCAATCTCGGCGCCATCGTACGCGTCGCGGAAGCAGCGGGCGTCTCGGCGCTCGTCACGCTTGACGGATCGGCGGACCCTTTTGGTCCGAAAGCGGTGCGCGGCTCCATGGGGAGCGTGCTGCGTCTTCCCATCTGCGAGCTCGAGAGCGGAAACGGGCTCGAAGCGCTCGAGGGGTTCCGCCTTGCAGCCCTCGTCCCTCGAGACGGGATCGACTACCGAGAAGCGGATTACGCGCGCCCGATGGCCATCCTGCTCGGACGCGAGGGCGCTGGTTTGGATCCATCGCTCCTCGCCCGCGCGGAGCTCATGATCACCATTCCGATGCTGGGCGAGGTAGGGTCGTTGAATGTAGCCACGGCAGCGGCACTCGTTTTGTTCGAGGCGGCTCGACGGGAGACCTAGACGGGAGTAGGCTTCTTTTGTGGATCAACAACAGCTGTTCTCGAAAGCCTCCGGCATCGGAGGGCCGGCGCCGCTCGCGGAGCGGATGCGGCCACGCGATCTCGACGAGCTCATCGGGCAAGAAGAAATTACCGGCCCGAGCACGACGCTCTTTGCCGCCATCGAGAAAGACCAGATCGGCTCGCTGATCCTTTGGGGTCCGCCTGGCTCCGGCAAGACTACCCTCGCACGGATCATCGCGGAGCGCACTCAGTCGCGCTTCGTCCCGTTCAGCGCGGTCCTCTCCGGCATCAAGGAAATCAAAACGGTGATGAAGGAGGCGGAACAGCAGCGTCACATCTATGGCCGCCGCACGCTCTTATTCGTCGACGAGATCCATCGATTCAACAAAGCGCAGCAAGACGCCTTCCTCCCTCATGTGGAAAGCGGCAACGTCATCTTGATCGGCGCGACGACAGAGAACCCTTCCTTCGAAGTAAATGCCGCCCTTCTCTCGCGATGCCGCGTGCTCATCCTTCGTCAGCTCACGCCGGAAGAGCTCGTTATCTTGATGAAACGCGCGCTCGAGGACGAAGTGAACGGACTCGGTGGATCCCTTCGCGTCGACGAGGAGGCCCTCGAGTGGCTCGCGCGCCAGGCGAACGGAGACGCACGATTCGTATTGAACGTGCTCGAAGCTTTGACGCCGATGGCCGGGGACGACCGTGTGCTCGGCGTCACCGAGCTCGAGAGCGCGCTCCAGCGAAAAGCGCTTCTCTACGACAAGAGCGGCGAACAGCATTTCAATATCATCTCCGCGCTCCACAAGTCGATCCGAAACTCCGATGTCGATGCGAGCCTCTACTGGCTCGCCCGCATGCTCGAGGCTGGAGAAGATCCGCTCTACATCGCGCGGCGGCTCGTCCGCTTCGCGTCCGAAGATATCGGCCTCGCCGAGCCCGGGGCGCTCGCCCAAGCGGTCACCGCCAAGGAAGCCTTTCATTTCATCGGCATCCCGGAAGGCAAGCTCGCTCTCGCGCAAGCGGTCGTTTATCTCGCGGCCGCGCCCAAGTCGAACGCCGTCTATCGCGCCTATGGCGCCGCGGCGAAAGACGCGCTCGAAGATGTGACCGAGCCCGTTCCCCTTCATTTGCGAAACGCGGTCACGGGTTACATGAAAGCTTGGGGCTACGGCAAAGGCTACGAATATGCTCACGATAATGAAGAGAAGATCGCCGGCATGGAATGCCTCCCCGAGCGGCTGCGCGGACGCCGCTACTACGTGCCGACGGAGGAAGGCTTCGAAAAACGCATGGGCGAGCGGCTCGAGCAAATCAAAAAGACCCGGGAGAGGTTGAGAAACAAAGACCGGTAGCATATCTTCTTTGTACTGGTCTGTATTGACCCGATTGAAAATGAGTAACGTCCACACCATCCAACTGAGCGGCGGGAACGCGAACGCCATCGATGAGGCGCTTCTTGAAGCTCTGACCGATGGGCTTCGCTCGGCGCTCGACACGGGAAAAACGGCCGTGGTCCTGACAGGTTGCGATCGATTCTTCTCGGCCGGCCTGAACCTCAAAACACTTCCCGAGACCCGCGAAGGGATGGCGTCGTTCGTCGCGCGTTTCGAAGAGGCGAATATCGAGATGCTTCGATTCCCGTTACCCGTCGTCGCGGCCGTCAACGGCCACGCGATAGCGGGCGGCTGCGTTCTCGCCTGCGCCGCCGATTTGAGGATTGGCGCGAGCGGTACCCACAAGCTCGGGGTCTCCGAAGTCACGCTGGGAATAGCCTTTCCCGCGAGCGCTTTCGAGATCATGCGGCACACGCTCACGCCGTCTTTTGTCCCGGAAGTGCTCCTTTCTGGCAAGCTCCTCTCTCCGGAGGAAGCACGCTTGGCCGGGATCCTCCATCATGTCGTCGCGCCGGAAGAGCTTCTCGCCACGGCCACCGCACGCGCCGAAGAGCTCGGCTCGAAACCGCGCCACGCCTTTCACCACAGCAAGCTCGCTTTGCGTGCACCGATGTTCGAGCGCATCGAGAAAACGCAAGAAGCAGCGCGTGAGGCATTTCTCGAAACTTGGTTCTCTCCCGAAGTCGTCGAGCGGCGAAAAGCGATGCTCGGATGAAGCGTTTCCGGTTCCTCTTTCTGCCCTCAGCTCACTTGGATGCGGGCCAATGCATCCATCGCTGCGTTGGCGACGTGCGTATCCGAGGCTTCCACCGCGGATTCTAGCACCGGCACGCTACGAACCGAGCGGAGATTCCCGAGCGCTTCGAGGGCGAGGGCACGCGCGCGGCCCGGGTCGCAGGCGAGCTGCTCGAGCTTCTCCGCCGCCCACGCGTCGGCGCGCGCTTCGAGCCCGGGGCATGCGATACGCACCGCCATCGCATCAGTGCTTTGAACGCTTCGCTCCAAAGCGGCGCGCAACTTGCGGTCCACCGTTGTCGAAGGACGCGTTTCGCGAAAACAAGCGCAGGCGAGCACAAGGTCTTTCTCCACGACGTCGACCAGATGGGGACCATCCTTGCTCAGACCACACAAAAAAGGCAAAGCGCCGTGAAACGGTCCGCGGCTCAAGTTCAATGGACGGACAGTATCGCTTGTCGATCTGCGCCAGTCCGCGGGCTGAATCAAGTTGACGACGGTGTCCGGAGCGGCGGCCCGGAGCGCGTAAGCGGTCAGGAACTCTTGGAAAGCCAGGGTGGGAAACGTGAAGGCGGCAGGACCTCGCAAAAGGCGACTCAAAGCCCAGCGAAGGCGAAGCTAATATTCCCGAATGCTTGATCACGAATGCTGATCACGAATGCTGATCACGAATGAAAATTAGCCTGCAGCGTGATCTGCCGATAGTCATCGCCATCGATCCGCACGTCCCGGCACATTTCGTATAGGCGCGATCGCAGCCGGGCGGTGATGCGATCCGCAAGCGTGGCCTCCGCCGCCCCCATGCGAGCGGATCCTTTGCTGACAGCAACCGGTCCGGTGCTCGTGGGCTTATCGGAGTAGTTGGTCGTGATGATGGTCAGCTTCTTTTCGTTGTAGCGTTGATTGAGGATGAAGAAGAACGTATCGAGAACCCAGAGCGTCGGGCTTTCCCCACCAAGGTCGTCGAGCACGAGCGGCTCAGCCTCTAGTACCGGCCTCAAGACCTCCATCTCCGTCGCCGCTGTGTCCGGATGATAGGAGCCTTTGATCTCGCGCAGCAAAGAGCGAAAATCGCAAAAAAGCGCCGTCGCCGCGATTTCGCGCTCGAGTAGAATTCGCCGGAGTACCGCCACCGAGAGATGGGTCTTCCCGACTCCCGGCATCCCGCTGAACAAGAGCCCCGCCTCGACATCGGGAAATCGATCCGCCCAACTCTCCGCGATTTTGATCACCCGTACGAGGTTCGGCTTCAATCCGTCGAAGGGACGCCCACCGCTTCGTCCGTCGAACGCGCATTCTCGATACCGGGTGGGGACACCGGCTTTCGCCATCGCAGAGTCGTGGCGGTCCCCGACCCAACAGGTGCAGCGGGTGACCGCGTCGACGCCGTTGCGCTCGACACGCTTCCAGGAAGTGCCAGCGCATTCGGGGCAGTCGGTCGGCTCGCTCAAGAGTCCTTCTTCACGAGATCGCGTGGAGGCAAGCGCACGAGAGCATTCTGGACACGGTCTTTCCAGCCGTCCTCTTGCCGCCCCATCTCGCGTTGAATGTATTCGATGAACTCGCTGATCTCGCCCTGCATCTTTTCCATCTTCTGCCGCATGTTGAGGATAATCTCGACACCCGCAAGATTGACGCCCAAATCTCGCGTCAAATTCAAAATCGTCTCGAGCTCACGCAAATCTTCTTCGGAATATAGACGCGTATTCCCTTCCGTGCGCGACGGGGCCAAAAGCCCCTCACGCTCGTAGAGCCGCAGCGTCTGAGGATGGATGCCGTAGGTCTCCGCGACAGCGCTAATCATATAATAGCCCTTGCCCTTGCCGCGATTGCGCGGTCCGTCCGCCCCTCCTGTTGCCCCTCCTGTTGCCCCTCCTGTTGCCCCTCTCGTGGGTGTCGCCGATGTAGCCGACTTTTTCACGTCCGGGCTCCTTCCCTACTCATGCGGAGCGACTCGCGGGCTTCCATCGGGTTCAACCGGTCGAGCTCGCGCAAGAGCTCACGAGAGCGATCGTCGTAGACCGTCGGGGTCACGACCTGAACAACCACAAACAGGTCACCGCGACCCCCGGCGCTTCGACGCGAAGGTGCACCGCGTCCGGATAGCTTCAGCTTCTGTCCCGACTGCACTCCCGCCGGCACGCGCAACGTGACTTCGCCATCCGGGGTCGGCACATCGAGCTTCGCACCGAGCGCCGCCTCGGTGAACGAGACCGGCACGGTGCAAAACAAATTGTCCCCTTTGCGCGAGAACAAAGTGTCTGGCTGGACTTGAATATGGATGTAGAGATCTCCGGGACGGCCCGCGCCCCTTCCTTGATTGCCCATTCCCGGAACAGAAATTTTGTCTCCATCCGAGACGCCGGCCGGGATCGCCACCGAGATCGTCTGCTCTTCGGTGGCCCGTCCGCCACCGGCGCAATCGGGGCACCGCTCGCGCTCAACCATGCCCGCGCCTCGGCACTTTTCGCAGGGCTTGGCGAAGAGCATGAACCCCCGCGTTTGTGTAGTACGGCCGCGCCCGCCGCAAGCCGTGCAGGGCCGCGGCTGACTGGCGGGAATGTCCCCGAAACCTTCGCAGGTCTCGCACGAAACTTGCCGCCCCACGCGAAAACGACTCTCGAGCCCGCGGAGAGATTCCTTGAAAGAGATACTCGAGCGGTGGTGAATGTCCTCTCCATCCAGGCGATGACTATCGGAGCTCGCAGCCGGTCGGCGGAACAAGTCTGGAAAGATGTCTACTTCCCGACGTTCTTCGAGCGAGAAATCGAACCCCTCGAAACCGTAGCGGGCGGGCTCCGTTTGCGGCGGCGCCTCGGGCTCCGCCCCGATACTGTCGTAGCGCTCGCGGCGTTCCGGGTCAACGAGAACTTCGAACGCCTCCGCGATTCGCTGGTAGTGGACCGCTGCGACATTGTCTCCAGGATTGATATCGGGGTGGTACTTGCGTGCGAGCTTCCGGAACGCGCGACGGATTTGTGTTCTCGAGGCGGTCGCCGCCACACCGAGAAGCACGTAATAGTCGTTCCGGGCCATGTTCGTCTCTACCTATTTCTTTTCGTCCGAATCCACGATCTCGACGTCGATGACATCCTCGCCGTCCGACGCGGACCCCTGGGCGGCTTGCGACGCGTCGGCGCCGCTCTCGTCGGTTTTTTGGTACATGAACTCGGCAAGCCGGTAGCTCGCTTTTTGGAGCACCTCCCGCGCGTTGCGAATCCCTTGGACTTCCGTTTCTTTGAGCGCTTTGCGGGCATCCTCGAGCGCTGCCTCGATCTGCTTGGCGTCCGTTTCCGGGATCTTCTCCCGATGCTCGTTCAGAAGTTTCTCGGTCTGATAGATGAGGTTGTCAGTCTCGTTCTTCTCCTCGACTTCCTCACGACGTTTCTTGTCGTCCCCGGCATTGAGCTCCGCGGTCTTGCGCATCTGGTCGATTTCTTGGTCGCTGAGCCCGCTCGAGGCGGTGATCGTGATCGCCGTCTGCTTGCCTGTCGCCATATCTTTTGCAGAAACGTTCAAAATTCCGTTTGCATCGATATCGAACGTGACTTCGATTTGCGGCACGCCGCGCACCGCCGGGGGCAAACCCACGAGATGGAATCTTCCGAGTGTGCGGTTGTCCGCCGACATCGATCGCTCACCCTGCAGGACGTGAACTTCGACCTGGGTTTGGTTGTCGGCCGCGGTCGAGAACACTTCGCTTTTCTTGTGGGGAATGGTCGTGTTGCGCTCGATGAGCTTTGTGAACAAGTTGCCGAGGGTCTCGATCCCGAGAGAAAGCGGCGTCACGTCAAGGAGCAAAAGGTCTTTGACCTCGCCTCCGAGAACGCCTGCTTGCACAGCGGCGCCGAGAGCAACGACCTCATCGGGATTGACGCCCTTGTGGGGCTCTTTGCCGAAAAGCTCCTGCACGATCTCTTGAACCTTTGGGATTCGGGTCGAGCCGCCGACGAGCACCACCTCGTCGATCTCCGAAGGCTTGATTCCGGCATCCTCAATCGCCTGCTTGCAAGGCGCGACGGTCTTTTGAATGAGGTCATCGATCAGCTGCTCGAGCTTTGAGCGCGTCAGACGTGCCGAGAGATGTTTGGGTCCGCTGGAATCAGCCGTGATGAACGGAAGATTGATCTCGGTCTCCATCGTCGAGGAAAGCTCGATCTTCGCTTTTTCCGCGGCTTCCTTGAGACGCTGAAGCGCCATCCGGTCTTTCGAAAGGTCCACGCCATCCGAGGCCGAGAACTCATCGATGAGCCAATCGATGATCCTCTGATCGATGTTGTCGCCACCAAGATGGGTGTCTCCGTTGGTGGACTTGACTTCCACGACGCCTTCTCCCACTTCGAGGATCGAGATGTCGAAGGTGCCGCCGCCGAAATCGAACACGGCGATCTTCTCGTCTTTCTTCTTGTCGAGACCGTAGGCAAGCGCCGCCGCCGTAGGCTCGTTGACGAGCCGCATGACTTGGAGGCCTGCGATCTCGCCAGCGTCTTTAGTCGCCTGGCGTTGGCTGTCATTGAAGTGCGCCGGAACGGTGATCACGGCTTGTTCGACCTTTTCGCCGAGATAATCCTCGGCAGCGGATTTGAGCTTTTGGAGCACCATCGCGGAGATTTCGGGCGGCGAGTATTGGTGCCCTTTGATATCCACCCGAACGTCGCCATTTTCTTGCTGGACGACCTTGTAGGGGACCATTTGCATTTCTTCCGAGACTTCGTCGAAACGCCGCCCCATGAAACGCTTGATCGAGAAAATCGTGTTCTCGGGGTTTGTGATCGCTTGCCGCTTGGCGACTTGTCCTACGAGCCGTTCGTTGCCTTTTGCGAAAGCCACGACGGAAGGCGTCGTGCGACCGCCCTCGGGATTCGTGATGACCGCTGGGTTCCCACCTTCCATAACGGCCACGACCGAATTGGTGGTTCCCAAGTCGATCCCGATGATTTTGGTCATGGGTGCTCCTTCTCTGTTTCTCTGGATTCTGACAGAGATTTAGTCAAACAAAACCATACGATATGAGTCCGAATTTGTCAATTTTCTTGTCTCGAAACGAAGACAACATTGTCCCCGAATGGTGACCTCGATCACATTTCGACCATGAGTATTGTCTCGTGCAACCTCTTTGTTTCTAACTCTTTCTACCATTTGCTCGCGCGGACCGCTCCGTGGTATAGAGGTTGCAACTGGGATGATTGGGCGTGTCGCGCGTCCGTTCATTCTCAGGAGGATCGGGAGATGATGAGGAAAGCATCTGTTCTCGGTATTTGTACACTGCTAGGGCTAGCCGCCCTGCCGGTCACGAGCGTCGCTCAGGAGTATTCTTACGAGAACGCCTATATTCACTACGTCGACGGAGACGTCACGCTGCAACGAGCGACGGAGCCCGAGCCCGAGCCCGGAGCCATCAACGTTCCCATACTTCCGGGAGATCGGCTCTGGACACATGCGAGCTCGCGTGTCGCTGTCCGTTTCGCCGACGGTACGGTCCTTCGCCTCGATGAAAGCACGAAAGTCGACTTCGTCGCTTTCGATGGCGAGCCCAACATCTTGCTGTGGAGCGGAAGCGCCATCCTGAAACTCGGCGCCAGCAGCGCAAAGCCTCGTATCGACTCCCCCGCCGGAAGTGTGTATCCACAAATCGAAGGTGTCTATCGCATCGATGTGCGCGACGGCACGACCGTGACGCTGTCCGTTCTACAAGGCCGCGCGGAGCTCGCGAGCACCGAAGGCTCCGTCCTCGTCGGCGCAGGCGAGCAAAGCTTTGTCGAGGCGTACCAAGAACCGCTGTCCCCATCTACGCCGTTGGCCTTCGACGCGGCGAGCGGCGACGCATTTGACCGGTGGAGCGCAGAGAGGGATCTCTACGAACCTCGACGACGCGAAGTACCGCTAGCCGAAGTTCCCGAAGAGGTCCATCACTATGTCGACGAGCTGAGCGAGCACGGCGAGTGGCGAGAGAACGAAGAGCAAGGCTACGCCTGGTACCCGAGCGTGAGCGTCGGGTGGGCGCCTTACCGTAACGGCCGTTGGGGCTACACGAATTACGGCTATACGTGGATCTCCTACGAGCCATGGGGCTGGGCACCTTATCACTACGGTCGCTGGGGTTACGATCACCACGGATGGCATTGGGTTCCCGGCCACCATTGGGGACCAGCTTGGGTCTCCTTCGCCATCGGATCCTCCTGGGTCGGCTGGAGCCCACTCGGCTATTACGGCGGGCCTGTTTTTTCTTACGCCTCCCTCCACCACGGGTACAACCATTACGGCTATAACGGCCGCAACCGTGGCGCCCGTCACCGTGGCGGCAAAGCCGTTCCGCGCCACATCTACGACGATGGTGCCGGATGGAACTTCTCACACACGAAGAACTTCGGACGCCGCGGGCGACAGGCCCGGCTGCGCGTGGACCAAGTTCGCGCGACGTCGAGCGCCGCCGCACTCCACACCAATGCCTCCGTCTTGGATCGTAACTTGACGCCTCACGCGCTCGACGCGCGTGGGAGTGCTCAGGGAAACCTGGGACGGTCTCGAGGTGTAATCCTCCGTGCAGCGCGAACGCCGAGCGCACGAGCCCGGACCGCTTCGCCCGGGACAAGCTTGCAGCGGGCGCAGGAGCTCGTCGGCCGAGCGGACACGAAAGTGATCCGGCGCAGCAACACCACCGAGCGCGCCGCGGCTAGAAGATTGAGCGCGGGCCGCTCGGGCACGACGACGAGGCGCGGGCCCTCGAGCACAACCCTGAGGGCGATCACTAGAAGTGGGTCGCAAGAGCGCACCGAGAGCCGAACGACGACACGCACTTTTCGCACCCCCAACGCGACGGGTAGTCGATCTGGAAACCGCACCGGGCGGGCAACATCTACCCGCACCCCGCGCATGCCGGCGGCAGCGACCACTCAGCCTACCACCCGCTCGAGGAACCGGTCCGAGCGCGTCACGACACCCCGCACATTTCGCACACCCACCACAACGGGCAGTCGTCCCGCGAATCGATCGCGTAACCGCACCGAGCGTGCAACGCCCACCCGCACATTTCGCACGCCGAGCTCAGCTACTGCCACACGCTCCAACCGCTCGGGCACCACCACGCGCTCCAACCGTTCGGGCACCACCACGCGCTCCAACCGTTCGGGCGCCACCACGCGCTCCAACCGTTCAGGTACCACCACGCGCTCCAACCGTTCAGGCACCACCACGCGCTCCAACCGTTCAGGCACCACCACGCGCTCCAACCGCTCAGGCACCACCACGCGCTCCAACCGCTCGGGCACCACCACGCGCTCCAACCGCTCGGGCGCCACCACGCGCTCCAACCGCTCGGGCGCCACCACGCGCTCCAACCGCTCGG